>Ga0307514_10001914_pt1 | contig 22846 bp, 19 predicted proteins | sample 16_EM_MG_FD_203088 | JGI IMG/M metagenome (GOLD analysis project Ga0307514, IMG submission 203088) | Populus trichocarpa ectomycorrhiza microbial communities from riparian zone in the Pacific Northwest, United States - 16_EM | ecosystem: Host-associated > Plants > Roots > Unclassified | place...
ACCTCGTGGCCTGCGGAGCCACAACGGATGGCACTGACCCTGCTGCACGAGTTCCAGCACAGCAAGCTGAGCGCCCTCACGGACCTGGTGACGCTGTACGAACCAGGCGGTCGGCCCTGGCTGTTCGCCCCCTGGCGGCCCGATCCACGCCCGCCCGGCGGCCTGTTGCAGGGCATCTACGCCCATCTGGGCGACCTGGCATTCTGGCACGACCTCGGTGGAGTGGTGCGTGATGCCGAACAGGCCGACGCGGCTTGGCGGTTCGCCCAGGTCCGGGCGCACGTCGAACGGGGCTTGGCGGAAGCCGCCGCCCACGTCCGCCTCACCGCTCTCGGGGAACGCTTCCTCGCCCGCGCTGGCAAGACGGTCCGCGCCCTGGACTCCAGGGCGCGGGGCAGCGTCGATGAGCGACTGCTGCGTGCGGTGGCCAGGGTGGAGGCGGGGAGCGAGGCGGTGTGGCGGCTGCGTTGGGCCATGACGGAAGCCACTCCGGGCGTACGGCGGCTGGCCGCGCTCTGGCTGGCCGCGCTCCCGGCCGGGCGACTGCCCGCGGACGAGATCGGCTCAGCTCCGTCGGCGCCGGACGGACCCGGACCCGAACTGGCCCGGTGGGCCGCCCGGCAGCGCGGTGCGGACCGCGCGGTCCCGGTGGCGGCGGCCGCACAAGCGGCTGCCGCCCGTCCCGATCACGTCGAACGCTGGGCGGAACTCGCCGCTGCGGCCGAGGCGGAGCAAGTGGCCGGGGCCTTCGTCCTGGGGCGTCGCACCGAACTGGTCAAGGCCCTGTTCCTGGAACTTGCCGGAGGAGACCCGGCCCTGGCCGGCCCCGGCGGTGCCGCGGACCCGCTGGCTCTGGCCGCCTGGCTGGAGCAGACGGAGCCACGTCCCGAGGACGGCACCGTTCAGAACATCGGTGTCTCGATGTCGCAGAACGCCCGCTCACCCCTCAGGAACACCCGAGCCACGGGATAGTCCTCGCCCAGGGTCTCCCGAAACCGTTCGAGCACGTCGTCGAGCAACTCCAGCGCCTCCGCCTCCTCACCCAGCGTCCGCAGGTCGTGCGCGAGATTGCCGCCGCAGACCAGGGTGACCGGGTGGTCGTGCCCAAGCGTCGCCCGCAGGCTCTCCAGATGGCGACGGTTCGCCTGTGCCGCGTCGTCGACGCGGTCCGCAGCGTGGAGATCGTTGGCGAGGTTCACCCCGCAGCGTAGTGTGCAGTTGTGCTCGGGGCCGAAGTGACCGCGCAGCTTCTCGTAGGCGAGGAGGTTGAGGGAGAGTGCCCGCTCCTGCTCACCCAGGGCGCTCAGCACCAGTGCGTGGTTGGTCTGGGTCATCGGAATGTACGGGTGGTCGGCCCCGAAGAGCTGTTTGTAGCCGGCCACGGTCTGCGCGGCCAGTCGCTCCGCCTCCTCCAGATCACCGCGCAGCAGCAGGTCGATGGCGTAATTGCCCACAGCTGCGAGGGTGTTGATGGAACTCTCGCCGAACCTGGCGCGATAGCGCTCCACCGTGCGGGCGGCCCGCTCGTGTGCTTCCTCGTAGGCTCCCATGGCCCTTAGCGACACCGCGAGGTTCTTGGCGACGTCCAGCGTGCTGGGGTGTTCACGGCCCTGGCGGTCGCGCATCTTCGGGTACAGCACCCGCAGCGAATCGGTCGATTCGCGGTAGTCACCCAGCTCACGCTGGTCTCGGGCGTAGTTCGCCGCCACGACCAGGGTGGTGGGGTCGTCGGGGCCGTAGGTGCGCGCCCGCCGCTGATAGGTGTCCGCGTCCAGGTCGAGGGCTTCTTTGAAGCGGCCGAGCAGCCGGAGGTTCAAGGCGTGATTGGCGGCCGACATCAGGGTGAGCGGGTAGTCACGGCCGAAGGCCGTGGCCAGCCGGTCGAACGTGTTGGCATCCCGCTCGGCGGCCCCCTCGAAGTCACCGAGCGTACGTAGGTCGCCTCCGCTGACATTGGCGATCGCCAGGGTCTCCTCATGGTCCTCACCGAAGACTCGGCGAGCTCGTTCCAGGATCTCCGCGTTGAGGTCGCGTGCCTCCTCGAACCAGCCGAAGTTACGGATCAGCGTGGCGTAGTACCGGGTGATGCGGAGCGTCTGGGGGTGGTCCACACCGAGGCGCTGCTGCCATTCCCGGCGGGCGAATTCGGCCAATTCGGTGCCGCCGGTGTAGTCACCGAGCAGGTAGAGGTAGCGCACCTCGTTGATGACCAGATGTCGGACTTCGCTGTGGTCGCATTCGACCGCCCGGGTCGGCCGGATGTGCGGACGCAGTTCCCCGTACCGGCGCCAGTTGTCGCTGTCGTCCGGCTCCTGCGGATCGGCGGCGGCCAGCAGCACGTGCGTCAGATGGTACGTGGCCTCCTGCTCCTCAGGGGGCATCTGGTTGAACAGGACCGCCCGTACCAGCCGGTGCATTTGGATACTGCTGCTGCTGTGGTCGATCCTCGCGAGCGCCAGCCGGCCGATCTCGCGTGTGGCCAGTCCCAGTTCGACGGGATCGCGCAGCGCCTCGGCGAGCGGCGAAGGCAGCGGTGCGAAGGCGGCGCTGCGCAGCAGGGACCAGCTGATCGGCTCCGGGGCCATGCACGAGCACAGTTGCAGGAGCTGCACAGCCGCGGGGCTTCGCTGGGCGAGTCGTTCCATCGACAGGTTCCACGTGGCCACCACGGAGTGCGGGTAGCCGGACGGTACAGAAGTGTCCAGGAGCCGCCCGGCGTGTTCCTCTAGCAGTTCCAGATACTCGTCCACGGACATCGCGGTCTCGGAGTGCCAGGCGCCGGCCTGTTCCAGGGCGAGCGGCAGGTCACCGAGAGCGTCCGCGAGCCGTGAGGCGTCCTGGGCCAACATTCCCTTGACACGCCCCTGCAGGAAGCGGACGGACTCCCGACGGGAGAAGACATCGACCGACACCGGGTGGGCGTGACCGGCCCAGCTCTGATTGCGCGAGGTGATCAGGATGTGGCCCTCGCTAGCTGGGAAGTACTGCTCAAGATCTTCGGGACGGTCGGCGTTGTCGAACACCAGGAGCCATCGGCTGTACGGAGAGCCCCTGCGCAGTGCGTCGAGGACGAGATGGAGGGTGTCGTCGACACTGGGGCCGGCCTCCAGGCCCAGGCGAGGCGCGAGAGCGGCGAGGGACGAGCGCACCAACGCAGGGTCCTCCGCGTTGATCCACCAGATGAGCTGGTAGTGGGACTGGTAGCGATAGATGTACTCTACAGCAATCTGTGTCTTGCCTACTCCGCCGAGCCCGAAGAATGCCTGGGGCACGATGGCGGCACGCCGGTCCCCCAAACGGGCGTGCAACTGCGTGATGAGTTCATCCCTTCCGGTGAAATTATGGTTCCGTGGTGGGATGCGCCGACCCCACACTGTGGGCACGCTCTCCGTGAAGCGCATGGGGTGGGTAATCGTCTTCGGCCGGACGGGGTTTCCGTGCGTCGCCGTGGCGCCGGGAGGGCCGTCGAGTTCGGCCAGTTGAGGGGTGGAGTCCGTCACGGGTGATCCCCTTTCCGCCGGTTCTCCGGATGTCTCTCCCGGCGGTGCGGGAGCCTTCGCCGGGACGGCGTCGGGGCCGGTCGGGCCGAAACTTTCCGCTTGGGCTGTCGTTTTTGTGTTGAGAAGCGGCGTCTCTGTCATTTCGGCATCGTATGATCCAGAATGACCGGTGATGAGGCTTTGAAGTTGCTTTGCGCGCCTTGAATATCCGCCGCCGAGCGCGTCGGCCACCGCCGCATCGACCTTGGCGAACGGCAGGCTCTCCGAACTGATCCGGGACGGGAGTGCCGCGGACGGATCGGCGAGTGTGGCGTCGAATCGATACGGGACGGACGAGTGCTCGGCGAGGTAGTCCGACACGGTGCCGAGGACACGGCGGCTCTCCTGCTGGTGGAGCGAACCCAGCAGAAGAGCCCGCACGGCTTGGGGGAAATCGAACTCCGTGTGTTCCGACGACTGCCGGCCGTCGGCGTGCACCGGGTGCAGGAGCCCCGATAGGAACACCTCCGCCAGGTGTGACGGAGTGGTACGCGGGGCCATTGCCTGCTGTACCAGACGCATGACGGGGAGGAAGAGTGGCGCGGCCGACAAATAGCCTGCCAGTTCGAAGGCCTGCGGAGACGCCGTCGCCCGGAAGGCGAGGACCCGGTCCAGCGGGGACTGCCGACCGCGGACCCGGGCAGGTTTCTCCGCCGGGTCCTGACCGGGGTCGGGGGGTGTCTCCGGCTGTGCGTTGGCGAGTGGGCACACCGCGTACCCCTGGTACGGCGAGGACTCGGGCCGGGCGACCATCCGGGCCCACATCTGCAGGGCGGGCGGCGCCAGTTCGACCACGGGTACCTGGGAACCGGGGGTCTTCGTGTCGGACTGCAGGTCGGTGTTGGGCGCTCCCGGCCGCGGCGCTTTCAGGACCACCGGCAGCGGGCGTAAGGCCGTTCGGTGCCACAGGCGCTGGTCGAGCGGCTGGATGATCGCGGTGGGATGACTGCGGGCCCAGCGGGCCAGGAGCCGGTCCATGCTGCCCGACCGCCACCCGGCACTGATGGCGTCACTGAAGACGAGCAGGACGCCGCAGGGGGAGTGTAAGGCACGGCCCGAGAGGGCGTCGGCGGACCTGGAGCCCTCCTGGGCCCAGGGCGGCGGCGTCTGGCGCACCGCCACCTCTCCGTCGGGGAGATGCTCCAGCCAGCGCACGGTGATCGAGCGGAACGCCCCCAGGCGCCGCAGCACCCTGCGCAGCTCCGTGACCGTGCTGTGCCACAGCACCATGGACTCGCCGGTGTCCACCATCAGGTCGAGATCGAGCCAGGGTTCGTCCTCCGGGACCAGCACCGGCTCCCACACGTCGGTCTGCGCGGCCAGGTCGGCGGTGGCCTCCTCGTCCATGCGGTACAGGGTCGCCGATGCGGCCCGACGGCGTAACGGACGCAGTGCCCTGCCCAGGGCGTTCGCCCTGGGCAGGGGGTGCACTCCCGGCGAGCGCACGGGCAGCGCGGGGATCGGAACGCCGATGCGGCCAGGCGGGGCCGATGGGGCGCCGGGGGCCTGGGCGTGCAACCGGGGCCCGTGGCCGGGCGCGTCGCCACGGCCCCTGCCGGGCGTCGTGGGTGGTTCGGGCTCGGCTGGGTGAGCGTCGACACTCTGCGGCCTGGCCGGTTCCAGTGGTTGGGGGGTATCGGACAGCAGTGGGCGGCGGGGGGTGGCGGGGCCGGCCGCGGTCTCATCCTGTGCGCGGGTGAACTGAGCTGCCAGCCACAGAACTTCGGCGATTTCCTGGGCATCCGGAGCTGAGGGCTCCGGTGGTTCGAACGGCATCAGGGCCCCGTCTCCAGGTGCCGCCACACCGTCCGCAGCAAATCCTGCCACTGTTCCGGGTCCTCGTCCGCGCCCGCCCGGGCCAGCTGGATCGCGCTCAGCAGCTGGTCCACGGCCACGCTCCCGCCATCCTGCTCCCTGATGAACGCTTCGAGCAGCGGCCGTGCCTGCTCCAGCACCTCCTCACCCAGATGGGCCGACACGATTGCCGCAAGCCGTTCGGGCCCCGGCGGTTCGATTTCGTAGCGCAGACACCGCCTGGAGAACGCGGCGGGGAACTCGCGTTCCTCGTTGGAGGTGATCACCACGAACGGGAAGGCCCAGCAAGCCACTTGCCCGTCCGTGACGAGATCCTGACCGCCGTCCGCCGTCTGCACCTCCACGCTGCGCTGTTCGGGAGGCAGCCGCAACAACTCCTGGACGGGGAACCGGCCTTCCTCGAACACCGTCAGGAGATCGTTCGGGAGGTCGATGTCGCTCTTGTCGAGTTCGTCGATCAGGAGCACCCTGGGGCGTCGACGTGGCAGCAGCGCCGTACCCAGTGGACCGAGCCGCAGGAACCGGCCGATGTCGCCGGTGCCGTCAGCGGCCTCCTCCTGAGCGCGCCGCAGATTGGCCTCATGAAGGCGGCCGATCGCGTCATAGGCGTACAAACCGTCCCGCAGGGTTGTCCGTGACGTCACCGCCCAGTGGAGAACGGGGCCGAGCCCCAGCTCGTAGGCGACGGCATACGCGAGGGTCGACTTGCCGGTGCCCGGACGGCCAGTGAGCAAGAGTGGCCGACGCAGCAGCAGGGCGGCGTTGACAACGTGGACGAGCTCGGGGTCCGTCTGGAAGACCCGGCCTCGTTCGGCATCGACCGGGGCGCAGGCGGGGGCGGCGATATCGTCCTGCGGCGGGACGCCGCGCTGCAATGACCGCCAGGTCGGCGGATCGGGCAGGCGCTCGATGGTGTTGTGCGGAATGCCGTCACCGCGGTACACCCACCACGCAGGGGTCTGCAGGGCGCCGGTCACGAGTGGTCACCTCCGAGGGCGGGAGCGGGCGGGGCCAATGGGGTGTGCGCTGGCAGGCGGTCATAGGGATCCCACAACAGTCCGAGCCGAAGGCCGGCGCCGGCGGGCGGCCGGAACACACCGGGGCGTGGAGGCCGGTCGCCGCGGCGGGCTCTGCGCACCACCTCCGGCAGCGCGAGAGCAGTCTCGCCCTTCATACGGTGCAGCACGACTTCGATGGCGCGTTGTCCGTCTGTCTCGCGATGAGCCCACACCAGAGCCGGAATACCCGCGTCCAGCGCAGCGTCGAACTCGGGGTCGGGGGAGCGCTTGCTCGGGACTCTCGGGGGAAAGCCGAGGACGACGGCTACAGGGCCGTCCTCGGGGTACAGCGTGGCGAACAGGGCTTCGTAGAGTGCTCCGTCCTGGCTCCGGGCAGGGATCACTTCCACCACGCCCTCTCCCGAGAGTGCAGCCAACGCTTTCATCTTGTCCCACTTCTGGGCCCAGTTATGCGCCCAACTGCGCCATTCCGGCGCGTTCTGACGCTCGAGGCTGCGCACGACGACCGGGTGCACTACCCCCAGCCGCACTTCCGCGCCGCTGGGGGTGGGGATCGGGAGATCATCGAAGGGCCTTGCCAGTAATTCTCTGGGCACGACGAACTCGACGAACAGGCTGGGGGAGTCGGCGGCCCGTTCCCGTTGCATACGGGTGAGTTCGTGCACCACCAGGTCCTCGAGCACGCTCAGTCTCGCTCCTTCGGCGTACTGGACGACGGCCTCGCGGGGAGCCCCCTCGTGCTGCCGGAACACATCGAGCAGATAGCGTCGGGCGGGGGTGGCTGGTGTGATCTGGAAGGTCGCGTACGTCCAGCGGGCCGCCATTCTGGGCGGCCGGGCGCTGCGTTCCAGCAGTTGGGCGGGATTGACCACTGGAGTGCAGTGACCCGCGCGGTCGCGCACCCAGTGCGCCAGTTCGTGGGCCCGCGCGCCCGGGACCCGTCGGGACAAGGCGGCGACGAAGGCCAGCAGGGGCGGCACTGCACGCCCGGCCTGGGTGGTGTCCCTGAGGTCGTGCACGATCCCGAGGACGTCCTCGGGCGCGCCCTTCCAGTTGCGGTATACCGGTCGGAGCGCTTCGTCACGTAACTCGACGAGCCCGGTCAACGGAATCCTGCCGTCCAGCAACAGCCGGTACAACTGGTCCATCGCCTCGGCGTCGAAGGCCCCGTCGGCTCGGTGGGACGGCGGCGTGGGGGCCGGTGACGGCGGCCGTTCCCCGGACAGCGCGAGCGCTGCCCGCAGCGGCGCCCAGGACTGGGCCAGCCTGGACAGCGGGATCATCCAGGCGACGCCCGCGTCGGGGGACTTGTCGCGTAGCACGGCGAGCCCGGCGACGCGTTCCGTCGCCGTGTCCTTCACGCCGCAACCGCTGTAGCCCCGGGCGACCTTGCGACCGCTGTCCGGGGCGTCGTTGAGCTGGATCAGCGCTGCTTCTCGGCCACCTCGCCCGGCCATCAGGCAGTCCGCCCAGACACCGTGGGGCTGCCCCTGCGGATAGCCGTAGACCTGCATCCGCCGTTTGGCGATGTAGGCGCCGCCGGAGAGATGACTGTGGGACGTAGGGAGAAGGCCGTTGGCCGACGTCAGATCCCCGTGCAGGGTGAGCACGGAGAAATCCTGATGGTCGCTGCCGCCGACGTACTGATGCCCGCCGCCGGGTGAGCTCTTAAGCTTCAGGCCGTTGCTCAGTGCGACCACGACAGTGGCACCGGGGGCGTCCTGCAAGTGCCGGCCCAGCGCGCTGGTGACCACATGGGCGCAGGTCAGCACGTAGCGTGGCGGCAGCAGTACGCCACCGCCCACGGGGTTGCCCGAGGCGCCGAGGATCCTTACTTGCCAGTCGTCGGTGGCGCTGTGCGCTACCGGTCCCCCCACCACACTGCCCCCTTGCGGCCCCCTGTCCGAGCACCCCACGAAGCCGCCATATTAGCGGCACGATCCGGAGCAAGCAGAGGGGCCGCGGCCATCGAAAACGGGACTCGCTTGGACCGGACCTCATGCCGACGACCTGCATCATCACTGGGGACGGTACCCGGCCTCGGGCCGAGTACACAGCACGGTCGGCGGCGGCCAGGGGCGTCGCTGTTCAGGATCCGAGCACACCACAGATGTAGAACCGGCCATGGTCGCCGTCGATTCCCTCGCTATCCCGCTTGGACATGGTGGCCCTGGCGCAGTTCGCCTTGCCGCTGAGTGCGCGAGCCCCGCTCGATTGCTCCGAGTACTCGTCATTACCGACGGCGAACGCGAGATTTGGGCACGCTCAGGACCTTCCGCTGCACCATCGCCTCCGGCACCTTGGGACGCGAAACGGAACTGGGCCAGGCCACTGTCTGGATGGAGCCGCCTGCGGCGCTGCTGGACTCGATCAAGGACGTCAGCGCATACAAGATCGGCGAACACGAATGGTGCACGGCCACAGTCCGCTGGACCCTCGGAGGCCGCGCCCTCCTCAAGGGCGGTACCTATCTCGTGACCGCTGGTTGCTCCTGGGAGACCCGCGTGCTGTTCAGCCTGTCAGCCGGTACGGATGCCAGGCTGACGATCTTGCGCTCGTCGGCACCGGTGCATGTTTCCACCAATGTCTTTGACCGGTTGCCGATCCTGATCGATCCGCCGACGTCGATCCCCCAGGTGGTCGAAGAGGCGACCACCATGGTCGAGGCGACTCTCGCTGACGAGTTGGCGGTCACGAAGGGGAAGGTCAGAGGAAGGTCGGTCCTGAGCACCGAGTGCGACATGTTCAACGACCCACGCCGTCGTGCGTGCATGGTGTGTTCGGCACCCCTTTGATTCACCCCTGAGGTCATGCCGGTCCGCCACAGGCCGCGGCTTCGGCGACTTCTCAGGCCAGGGCGGCAGCAAGGCTCGATCCGCGCCCACAAATCATCGTCCACGATCCACGGCTGAGTACTCACGTCATCACGAACGGCCGAACCGTCATATCGGCCACACCCGACCAAGATATCTCGCCAAGATCCTGACACGAGTTCAGAGCAGGAATCGAATATCCGACAGCCTGGCCAAGACTACGGGGATCCGTGCGTGCGGTCGATGGGAGAATTGTCGGGCTCTGCAGCTATCTGATCAGCAGCCTGGTTGAGTCCATCGATCACTGCTTGAGTGAGGTACTTCGTAATCATGTGCAGCCTCAGCGCCAGTGCCTGGTCTTCGCTGTGGCGATTTCCGAGTTCGTGGAAAATCTCCGCAGCTCTTGTCTGGGCGTCGATGGCTTCTTCGAACTGCAGAAGCTCTCCCAAAGCGATTCCCGCGACAGTCAGAGCGTGCCCTTCACCGTTCTGGTCGCCAATTTCCCTGAAGATCTCGGCAGCTTGAACCACAGTCCTCGTCACCTCCTCGAAGCGGTTCACATCTCGCAGGGCGGCTCCAAGTTTGATCAGTTCGGTTCCTTCGCTACCGCGGTCGGACAATTCATGAAATATGTTAACTGCTCTGGTGTGTGCGTGGACTGCCGCCTCGAACTGGCGAGCATCACGCAGGGTGAGTCCGAGATTACTCAGCGCTGTCCCCTCGCTGTAGCGATCGGCGGATTCGTGGAAGAAAGTGGCGGCATTTGTGTGCGCGTCGATTGCCTCCTTCAGCCGACCCTCCGCTCTAAGCGTGATGGCGAGGTTGTTGAGTGTCATGCCTTGAGCGTGGATGTCGTCCAAGTCGCGGAAAATTTCGAGGGCTCTTGCGTGGTGATTGAGTGCTTCCGGGAACCTACTTAACTGTCTGAGTGCGCCCCCGAGGTTATTGTGCGAGGTACCTGCGCCGTGCTGGTCGCCAAGCTCGCGATAAATGGCCAAACTTTGGATATGGGCTCTGATTGCATCTTCGAATAGTCCGCTGTAGTCGAGGACGCCTCCGAGGTTCCCCAGTGCCCTGCATTCATTGCGGCGATCGCCGATCTCACGGTAAATAGCAATGGCCTTCTCGAAGTGTCCTATTGACTCTTGGAAGCGGCGTACTTTGGAAAAAGCGATTCCAAGATTATTGATTGCATTGCCCTCTTCGCGGCGGTTTCCGGTCGTCCGAGAGATCGTGGTGGCCTGGTTGGAGAGATCGATCAAGTCATCGAAGTGCCTCCTCCAGTCGAAGAACTTGGTCAGGTCAAAGGCCAGGCGCGTAGCGATAGCGTGGTTTCGCGCCGACGGCGCCTTGGCGGCAGCAAGAAGATTGGGTCGCTCATTTTCTAGCCATTCGAGCGCCTGTCTGCGGCCGGTGAAATCCTCGGAGAGGCGCTCCTCGGGATTTTCGCCCAGATGGGTAGCGGCTGCCCTTGCCGTATCGAGAAGCCGGTCGAATAAACGCGAGAGACCGTCGCCCTGATCGTTGAAGCCGTCGGTCTGGGAAATCTCGCAAGCGAAAAGGTGCACAAGATCATGCATCGACCAGCGCTCGCGATCTGAGATCGAGAGCGTTTCCGTATCGACGGTGGCGCAGTGTAGGAGATGAGCGCGGGCCAGGCTGGACAGGAGACGCCTGGTTTCGAAGGTGGTGTGAGCCAGTAGGGCTTCGCTCATCATGGTGGAGATATCCGGACCGGGAGCCAGAGACAGGAGCCCGAAGGCGCGTTGTTGCGGTGCGGTGAGGTGTTGGTAGGACAACTGGAACGATGCGCGCACAGCCAGCTCTTCGCTGTCGTATTCCATCGCGTCCAGGCGAGTGCGTTCGTCCTGTAGTTCCGCGGCCAGCGCGCTCAGAGGCCGGTCCTGTTCATCCCTCAACATCGCGCCGATGATCCGCAGCGCGAGTGGCAGATGGCCGCATAGCTTCACCAGCTGCAGTGCGTCCGCGGACTGATGACTGACTCGCTCGTCATTCCTGCCGCCTGCCGTCACAGTCTGGTCCAGCAGATCGATGGCATCGCGCGGAGAAAGGGGGCTGAGGCTAACGGAGTTGACGGAAGAAGCTGAAAGGGTGTGGCGGGAGGTGATCAGAGCCCGGTGTGGTGCCCCAGGCAGGAGCCCGGCGATCTGAGCCGGGGTACGGACATTGTCCAGGACCAGCAGGAGCGGCCGGGCCTGTGAGGCCAGCGTGTTGAGCGTCAGATGCCAAGCGTCCAGCGTCTGCGCGATCGTGTTTGGCAGGTCCCTCGACTTCACGCCTAAGACGCGCAGGAAGCGATCAGCCACCTCTCCCGCCTCGATTGAGCTATGCCCGTAGCCTTGCATGTCAACGACGAGAATCCCTCCGGGAAACCAACCGCGGGCCCGGGCCTCGTGCGCCGCATGAAGGGCAATTGCGGTCTTGCCTATCCCGCCCATCCCTGCGATCACCATCGTGGCCTCGTGGGGAGCCGGTCCGTCCCCGGGTTCCAGCCACCTCATCACCTGGGCCAGTTCCGATTCGCGGCCAGTGAACACATGCGGAATGGCCGGAAGGGTCACTGGGCCCTCCGGAAGCGCTATAGGATCGCTCCCTCCGCGAGGTCTCCCACCCTTAGCCGCATTCTTTTCTTGGCGAGCCCGTTCTAGGAGACTTTTCCACCATTGCTCAGGTCGTGCCGTGTAACGGCTGTCTGACTGTACTGCGCGGTTCTGCAGGAATCTGGCCATGGCCAGGAATGAACGTGTGTGTGCGGTGCTTGGTACGGCTTTTCCATTCAGCCAATCGTTGATTGCTGACTTCGACACCTTCCCCGGCGGGATTTGCTGGAGGGCCACGCGAACCAGTGCGTCCAGGGACGGACCTCCTGCTGCCGCGTGAGCTGCCTTCAACGCGTGTTGGAACCGCTGCACTTGCTCGCCCATCCGCTCCCCGTCCTCCACAACTTCCAGACTCGCAAGCTCCAGGAAAACTGCCAAAACACGGCCTGGCCAGCGTACTTGCTTCCCTCCCGCCGACTTGAAGGTCGCTGGAAACCTCCCGGAACCCGCTCGATAGGTGCGAGCAGTCGACCGCATCCCGCAGTCGGCACCTTCAGGAGGAGATCAGCATGACCTGCACCCAACCCGACATGCGTGCCAAGCGCTTGCTTCGCACGGCTTTACGCGACGTGGCCCTTGCAGCCACCACGGGTGCCGCTGGAGCCTTCGTCACTTGGCTCCTCCAGAGGTGATTGACTCGGCCGCCTCGGCGACTGTGCAGTATGACGCTGCCTCTACAGCGCTGCGTCAGACGGAGCATCGCGACGTGACGCTCAATGTCTACGTTCACACTGCACATTTGGGATCCCGGGCGGCTGGCACAGCCCTGTCGAGTGGGACCTGGCCGGGTCTCGGGCCCATCCACGAATCCGCCTACGCGGCGCGCAGCACAACGGCACGAGACTCTCGAACGAAGTCCTGAGCTACGTGAACGCTGCGGATCGTCGCTTCCCAACGAGCGTGCCGCGGCTGCCTGAGTTGGTGGAGTACCTCAAGCCGGCCGTCGATCAATGGCAGACCATGCCGTTCGCCGGGGGCGAGGCTGGCTGACACCGACGAGTACCCAGCAGCCGTCGGATGCTCCCGCCCGGAGGCAAGGCCGCTCGGGTCCTCCTTGGGGGAGGCATGCCGGCCCGCAAGTGGGGCTCCCGCCCAGCACAGGTTGGCTGGGCGGGAGTTGGTGCGGTCCCCTCCGGTCGTTCTTCAGCACGAGGGAATCGCGCGGCCTTCCAGACGGGAAGGTCCGACGCCCAAGGCATGGCGTCCATTCCATGGTGCGCCCTGCCGCGGTTGTCGCAACGAGTTGTACGTTTTCGCCGCCAAAAGCGTTCGTTGAGCACTGTTTTCCTTCTGAGGGGGAGCGAGTTGTCGTATTGGGGCGCGCGGTGGGCGGCGGGATCTCTGAGGCTCAGCGATCGCCGGCAGGAGCCGGTGGCTGCATTGTTCCGTGATCCCGCGATCACGTTGAGTGTCGGGCGGGTGGGCCGCCATGCTGTCGTTCACCTTCGGCGGCGCGTCAGCACCGCGGCCGAAGTGCCCTTCAGACGCTTCGAGTTCAGGGAAATGGTGCGATGCCCAGGAAGCAGGTGTGGATCGTTGTCGTGCTGACGGCGGTCCTCGCGTGGAGCACGGTGATGACCGTGCTGGGACAGCTGGCGGCGGTGGCCGCATTGCTGCCCTCGCTCGGACTGCTGGTGCAGCAGACCGCCGCTGCGTTCGCCGGGACGGAACCGCGGGCGAACAGCGCCGTGGATCCCGGTCCGGCCCGGGCCGTGGGCGAGGAGCCGCTGCGATGACGACTCCATCGGTACCTCAGCAACAGCCGGCCGAAGACCCGTCATCCACGAGCGGCGGTCCGCCGGATCCGCCGGCACCGCCCGTGGATTCCCGGCAGGCGGCGGCGGTCAGGCGTGGGCGCAAGTCGGATCCGGTGTCGGACAAGGCGGGCCCCTGCCATCAGGCCTGGCTGCACCCGGTGCGCGGCCGGATCTCCGCCTCCGGTCTCACCCTCGACCAGCTCGTCAGCCTCACCGGCTACTCCAAGACCCGGATCTCCACGCTCCTGCGCGGTGCTGAGTACTACCCCGGCTGGGAGATCACCTACAGCGTGGTCCACGCCCTGGACCTCCCTGTCTGGCCGCTGCGCCGCCTGTGGACGGCCGGGGCCCGCGAGGCGGACAAGGACCAGGCGTGGATCGAGGAGCGCATACACGAGGTTGCGCCCGCTGGAGCCGGAGGTGCCGCCGCTGGCACACCAGGCCTTCACCGAGGCCATGCGCGAGCCCTACACCGCCTACGCCCGCGCCCTGCTTCACAGTGACCGGCGCGCCTGCTGGGTCGTCGCCGAGGCCTTCGACATCCTGTGGCTGGACTGGGACGAGGCCGTCGCCAGCCCCGATGTGCGCCGTCACGCGTGGCGTCTGCTGCGCTCGCGCGTCATGCTGCGTGCCCACCGCCACGGTGGCGGGTACCCCGATCTGCGTCCCGCGGCGTTCACCACCGTCGCCCAAGACTTGATCGGCGATCTGACGGCCCGTTTCGCCGAGATCAGTGCGCTGGCCGGCTTCTTCGATGCCGTCGGGCGTCTGCCCGCGGACCAGTTCGACGTCGTTGTCCTGCGCTATCTGTGCGGCCTGGATGTCCAGGCTCTGCACACGGTCCTGGGCCTGTCCGCGGCCCGTACGCACGCCCTCGACCACCACGCCCGAGGGGCCCTGGAGAGCAGCCACCGCCCCGACGACACTCCGGGAGTGATCAACCCGACATGAGCACCATCGATACCCTCCTTGCCCGGGCCCTGCAGCTGAGGGACCCGCACATTCCCCCGGACATCGTCGCCTACGACGACACCACCTACCCCGGCCTGCCCCCCCGAGGGTCTGCCCCTGGCCGAGGGCTGGGGACGCGACCTGGCGGACGAGACAGCCGCGGCGCACTTGCGCTCCCTGTGCGAAGTGGCGGTCGCCCACGCCCTGCCCGGGCAGATCGCCGAGTTCATCACCGAACAACTACCCGGACCAGACTGGGCCTGGATCCTGGGCTGCCTGCTGCAACTGGCCGAGGCCGAGGACGGCGCACAGTTCTGGTGGCAGTACGCGGCCGGCGCCGGAGTGGGGGCCGCCGCCTACTGCCTCTACCTCCACCACCGCGCCCTCGGCGACCGCCGCGCGGCCGCCTTCTGGCACGACCAGAGCACCATCCCAGGCCGCAACAACCAGGACAGCTACGAGCACACCGCAGAATCGAACGTCCCCGTCCTGCTGCGCGTCCTGGAGCACCTCGCGCCCGCCGGCCGCCCGCACACGGAGGCAACCCTCGCCGTCATGGACTTCGTCGCCGCGGCCGTCGCCACCGGCTACACACACCACCCCGAGGTCGAGATCCCACTCCCGGGCCCCTACTTCGCCGAACAGCTGGGGGTCATCCTCGCCACCACCTCGCCTGCTCCCCGCACGCACCGCGGGCGCCAGCAGGCCCGCACTCTTCCCGCCCGCCGTGCTCCCGGCCCCAACTGCGCCGACCAGCCGGAGGAGGAACCGGCCGGGCAACCGGAACCCAAGCGGGTCTTGGTGGAGTTCGCCGCAGCCGACGTCGACGCCGAATCCGCCTCCGCGTTCCGCGAAGCGGTCGCCGCCTGCTGGGCCGGAGCCACGACCGACCGCACTGGCAAGGACAGGGAAGCAGGCCAGCCCGGCGTGCGCCTGCGCTACTGGCTCGACCTGCACCGCCTCACCGAGGCACTGCACGCATCGCGTATGCCGCCTCGTACCCGTACGCGACAGGCCTCCTGAATGGCGGCTGGCAGCTGGTCCTGCTCCGCACATGATGGAGCAGGACCAGCGGAAACCGGATCTCTGCCGGGACTACAAGAAGCTGCCGCAGCTCAGTGCGGTGATGATCCACATGGGCTGTACAACCCTTTAGTCCCTCTGCGAGTCAGCAACAGGCCATAGCTGCTGCACTTCCGGAGTCGTCATGCACGAGCCTCAGAACCACACGCCCCTCTTGCCTGGATTCGAGCCCTCAGTTCCAGGCTTGATCGACGGGATGGATGAGGAAGAACTCGCGATCACGGTGGGACTGGGTCTCGTCGCTCGCGAAGCGGCAGCAGTCGAGTACGTCCTGCATGGGATCTACGTCCATCTCGCCAAGGCCGACAAGGCTTACACGGCGCATGCCATCGCCACCGGCGGAGCTCTGATCCAGCAGTGCAGGAGTGTGCTGGAGCAGCTGGGTGACTCAGCGGTTCCTGCAACGAGCCGCGCCTCGCTTGCGCGTGACCTTGACCTAGCCGAGGAACACTTCCGACTCCGTAACCGGTTCCTGCACGGCTACTGGCGATTTGATCATGACGTTCAGTCCTGGCTGAACCTGAAGGGCGCCCACGGCATGACGCGACCCGAGATTGCGTACAGGACAGCCATGCAGTCTGGGAGCTGGCCCACCGATTTCAAGCCTTGCATGATCGGCTTGTTCACTGGGACATCGCTCAGTTCGGCGAACTGGCGGAGACCGAGAACGGTGACCACGGATGGGCATCGGTGAAACACCTCTGAGGGCCCGCGATCTGGCGGCTGCCGTGATCGGGCCCGGGGCGGGCGTAGTCAGCATCGGCTCCGGCAGCGTCTACGTCCGCATGCCTGCCGCCGGTCCTGTCGTCACCCAGGTGGCTGCGGTCGGCTTGGTGGGCGTACCCAACCACGGAGACTCCCGATTGCGCTGCTGATCCGGTGCCGGACTGAGGCCGCGGCTGCAGGGGCAGAACCCGCCTCGCGTACGCGATATGTAACTAAGCGTGCGTAACGGGTACGGTCTGCGCATGCCTATGGGGGAGCACGACACAGAAGGCCCTTCCCGCAGCGGAGTTGGGGTAGGGATGGCGAGCGCCGCCGTGCCGTCGCAAGCGGGACCGCATCCGACCGAGTTCCAGCTGTCGGTCGGTGAGGGAAAGATCCTTCAGTTCAAGAAGAAGCCCCAAATCGCCGCCGTCGCAGAGCTGGTGTGGAACGCCCTGGACGCCAACGCAACGCAGGTCGACGTCGAACTGCGCCGCGAGTGGGACGCCATCACTCAGATCGTGGTGACCGACAACGGTCACGGAATGACGCCGGCCGGGCCCGCGCCGCCTTCGCGGGATACGGCGAAACCTGGAAGACCGGCAAGACGCACACCGAAGGCAACACGCGCATCCTGCACGGCCACAACGGCGAATGGCGCCTGTACGCCCTCGCTCTGGGCGACCGGCTCACCTGGGAATCGGTGGCTGAGATCGACGGCAGACTCGTCGGGGTCTGGATCGGCGGCAACGCCGTCCACTCCACCGTCTGGCAGGCCCAGGAGACGACGCCCGCCCGTGACAACACCGGTACCACTGTCCGGATCGACGTTCCCCAGGGCAAGACACTGCGCCGGTTAGAGCGCGACGACGCTGCTGCGAACCTCACCGCGAAGCTGGCGTTCTACCTCATGGCCTACCCCGACGTCTGCGTGACGTTCGACGGCGGGCGACTGGATCCCAGCGACATCATCGTCGGTGAACCCATTGACCTGCCGCTGAACCTGCCAGAGGAATACACCCAGGAGGACCCGGCCCCCGTCGTGACCTTCGTGGAATGGAACCATCGAATGAGCGACCGCAGGATGCTCATCTGCAACGCCGACGGCATCGCCCTGTACGAGCAGGGTGGGGAGTGGGCCGACAGTATCGTCAGCTTCACGCCCTACCTGCGGTCCAACCTGTTCAACGACATCTCCGTCGACGACCTGCACGGCCTGCCCATGTCTCACGGCGGCCTCCTGGATGCAGCCGCCAAGGCCGTCCAGGAACACCTCTCTCTACGCGGTGCCCAGATCTCCGCAGCGGTGGTGCGGCAGCTGAAGGACGAAGGTATCTACCCCTACTCGGGGCCGCCCGCCAGCCGTACACAGGCAATTGAGCGCCAGACCTTTGATGTTGTGGTGACCGTCGCCCGCGACGCCCTCCCGAGCAAAGGCGCAGCGCGCCGGCTCTCCGTGAGTCTCATCCAGACGGCACTGGAAAGCAGCCCCGGCGACCTCCACACCATCCTCGCGAAGGTTCTCGCGCTCAGTGACGAAGACCGCCGGCACCTGAAGAATCTCTTGGACAGCACCGACCTGACCCATGTCATCGAGGCCGCCACCACCGTCACCAACCGCCTCAACTTCATCGGCGCCTTGCGGAAGATCTTTGCCGACCCTCATCTCCGAAAGGACTTGCGCGAAGTCGACCAGCTTCACCCCATGATCGCCAAGAACCTCTGGCTGTTCGGCGACGACTGGAACATGGCCATGAACGAAGTCGGGCTCACCAACGTGCTCCAAGCCCACCTGGAAGACCATCTTGGTGAGGACGTGGTGCTGGAGAACCGGCTCGAAACTGTCACGCAGCCGGACGGACGTACCGGCCGGGTGGACGTCCTGCTGTTCCGCAGCCGGCGCGACGACAGCTCCACCGAACGGCTCGTCATCGAGCTCAAGCGCCCCAACGTCCGCGTCGGTAAGAAGGAACTCGACCAGATCAAGGGCTACGCCCGGGCCATCGTCGACGACCCGCAGTACAGCGGCGTCGACTGCAAATGGCGCTTCTACCTGATCACCTACGAATACTCGGACAAGATCCTTCGCGACATCCGGCAGAAAGACAAACCGGAGGGCCTCGCCGACGACCACCACGACTACGAAGTCTGGGTCAAGAACTGGGGCGAGATCCTGGAAACGGCGGAGAAGAAGCTGCTGTTCTTCCAGCGACAGCTGAACTACGAGGCCACCGACGACCGCGTCACACAGCACCTGCGCGAAAGCTACTCCCGTTTCATCCCGGAGAGCCTCGCCGAAGACAGCCAGAACGGCGCGGCAGCGGCTGGCAGCGACACAGGCAGTGAAACAGAGAGCGCGCAGATCCCCTGACCTGGACGGAAGGCCTCATATCCAGGACTCGTTCGTTGAACGGGTGGTGACGCCACCGCACCGCAGACTCACGAAGCTCATTGAGCTTCTTCAGCGGTGCCGCTCAAGGGTGAGGACGGATTTGGCGATTGACGTCATAAGTTGCGGTGCTGCAGCGGGCGTGACTGGAAGACCCGTCACGACTACACATCTGCCAGGGGCTTTACTCGTCCGTTAGGTCAACTGCCCAGCCAACAAGGCGATTTGGAAAAGGCTCGCTGTTAGCGTTTCTGGTCACCTACCGGACTCCCACCGCGAAGCCTAAGGCCAGACACTGAGCCTTTTCCAACCTCACGCTGACGCGTGGTGAAGGACGAGAGCAGCCTTCACCACGTCGGTGATCCTGTTTGGTGCTGCAGCGGAGCTTCCGCAGGAGGCGCCAGCCCTTGAGGGTGGCCATGGCCCGGGCGGGAAGCCTGTTCGAACCGCACGTTCCATGATCGGTTGAGATACGGCTTTGGAGCGCAAGTTGAAAACAAAGCAGGGAATGAGCGCGGCGATGCAATCGTCACGGGATGGCTGCGCTCGGAGGATCGCCAGGTCTGGAGGAGGAGCGGAAGCGGTTCAGAGCGGCGGCTCGGTCGTGGAACCGGGTTCGAGACATCCGGGAGACCATCCGCCACATCTCTCGTTCCTCTTCAATGCTCTGGGGCAGGTCGAGGCCCATAGCTTGAGCCAGGGGGTGGCGTCCCAGGTTGACCAGAGCGCGGACGGCGGCTGCCCATTCATCGGTCGCTGCCACTGCGGCCCGGTACCAGATCAGACATAGAGCGCAGAGGACGCCGGCAGTTCCAAGGAGGGTTGGGAGATCGGCGCTCTCGGTCGATGTGGTACACAGAGCAACGGCGACGAGAACGGTGTGTCCATACAGCAGAGCGATGAAGAAGTCGACGCTGGTACGCGCGATGTCGACCTGACGGCGAGCCTGTTCGGGGGCCGTCGCGGTGAGCTCGTTCCACAAGACCTGAGAATCCAGGCGGTAGCGGTCGTAGGCGTACTCCTCCAAGCGCCGGATGGCGTTGCCAAGCCTGGTAGGCGTGACCTGGTCTTCTTCTACCGGATATCGAGCCAGTCGCTCACCAAGCAGCGCCTGCTGGGTCGCTGTTGCTACAACTTCGCGCGGATCCGGGGCGTTCGAAGCGGTCCTGTCTGGACTCGGCGCTCCTTGGGCTGGATCTTCACCCGCCTGGGACCTCCCGGCCGCGGTGCGCCGTGCGCGGCGCATCCGCGTCAGTTCGTCGGCCAATTCGCGGCGCTTATCGCGGTGGTGGCGACTCCGTCGTGCATACAGTCGCGCGGGCCAGAGCAGGTACCCCTCCAGTATTCGGTAGAGGGGGATCTGCAGGGCGTTGAGGATGAGGCCCAGCAGTACGGAGGCGCTCAGCAACAGCAGTGTCTTGGTGCCGGCCGGGGCAGTGGCAATCTGGTCGGCCATAGGGGTCTTACGCAGACTGGGTCCGATCGCGATGGCCAAGATAGCCAAGTTGATGGCGGTCGGCAGGATCCATCCGACCAGAAGGCTCCATCCGCCGCCGAGGACGCCTTTGGCGATGTCGCCCAATTACTCGTCCCATTCATCATCGTCATCGCCCAGTGGAGGGCCTGGCGGGGTGTGGCCAAGCGGCGACCTCGGTGGACGGCGTTGGGGCGTGGCTCCTGGGCCGGGCGGGAACGGGGGGCGCGCGGGTCGCTGGCTGCGCTGCTCCGCATGGTGCGGGGCGCCCTGCAGGAGCAGGCGCTGAGTGATCCGCAGAAAGTCGCCAGCAGCGCGAATCAGTTCCTCTGCTTCGTGCATGGTCGCCGCGCCCTTGATGCCGGCCTCCGCGCGAGCCCGCGTGGCAGCCTGGGTCGCGAAAAGAGTGCTCCACTCCGTCAGCTCTGGAGCTATTTCGGGGAGCACTTCCCAGGCGCTACGGATTCGCGTGCGGCGCCGTACGCCCGAGGTGTCTTCCGGTGGCCTGCCTCGGGCGGCCAGCACGGCGGCGGCGGTACGTAACGCTGACAGATGAGCCGTGGCGAAGCGCTCATTGGCGGACTCCAGCGTGGACGCCTCCTGCAGGCCGGCTTCCGCTTGAGCCAGGAGGTCCAGCGCCGCAGGAGGGATGTCTCCCAGGTGCCGACGGACTGCTGCGGCCCGTTCCGTCAGATCTTGAAGGCGCGTTATCAGCGCCTCTGGAACGCTGGTGGCCGCCAACGCGGCAAGCAGCCGATAGGCGACCGGTCCCACCATTCGTTCGACGTCGGCGATCTCATCGAACGTTTGGTATACGAGTGCTACCGCCTGCTTGCTCTGGGCGTTCGAGGCAGCCGCGAGGTGAAGCCGGACTTCTGCCAGACACTGCGCTACAGCCGTTGAAGTACCAGGAATCTCACTGACATTCCGCCCATACGTGAAACGGATGACTTTGCCTCCTGGGCCATCCGAAACAGCCCCTTGAACGACCACGGACCGCTTGCTTGACGCCATCAAACCCCCCCGGTAACTACCCCGAACGTTGCACGCAGCCCTGCCAGCGCTCCAGTACGAGCTCGTGCAATCCGCCCGAGGCTATCGCGCGGGCAAATGACCAGCGGCCCAGACGTCGTTAGTTGGCCGGGGGGCAAATGCCGGACCCCTCCGCGCCGTACCGGAACCCGTGGACGGCCGCACCTCCCTGGCCCGGCCGCACGACGATCCGACAGCCGTCTCTGGCGCGGCGCACAACTTCCTGATCCTGGAACAGCTCGCGGCGTCCAACGTGCCGGCCCGCTGGGTGGACGATCGTTTGGCTGGAGATCTCTGGCCCCATTTCACTGCAAGGCAATTGCCCTGCGCGCGCCACACCTCAACGGTTGCGGCTGGTCTCCGCTGTTCAGTCAGGGCTCGCTTGCGTCCGCCGGACGCAGCTCACATCCGGCGCAAGCCCACGAGCCGGGTACAGAAAAAGACGGCTCGGGTGCGCAGAACAGGCCGTGCGCCGGTGCTACGCCAAGCAGGTCGACACCATTCGGCAGTTGCTGGGCGACGACGAGGCCGTGCGGCGCTGGTTCGACGCCGGAATGCTCGACAACGTGGTCGCCCGTGCTGGGTCTGGCCGACATCGATGAGCCGTGGTGCTGGCGGAGGCCCGTGCCTGGCTGAACGGACAGGACCGTGATCGGCAACGTCTCTTCGACCGCCTCGCCAGGGCTCATTGGAGCGGGGATGTTACCCAGACGCGTGCCCTCGTTGCCCGAGCGGAGCGGCTCCTGAAAGACGGCATGCCTGCCTCGGCCTCAGAACAGGAAGTCCTCGCGGCGGCGAAGCGACTGATCGCTACGCTTGTCCCGAGACCAACGCCCGAGCCTTCGACCGCGGCTCCCACCATCAACTTCCAGCCCCGGCGTTCGGCGGATCGCTCGCGGCGAAAGCAGCGGGCCGAGCGCGAAGACCTGGCCAAAGCCAAGGACATCATCGTTCGTCTGCGCAGCAAGACACTGTCTGACAAGGAGCGGCACGAACTCCTCACCTCGCTGGTCTCGTGGAGGAATCCGTCGGCCACCGGTTCTCGGTTCGGGAGCGGCACGACGTGGAGCGGTGGAGGCGAAGGTTTCCATTCCTGCACAACAGCGCAGCACCTGCGGAGACTGGCAGCGGCGCGACCGGAGTTGTGGCCTCGACCAAGTGAGGGAGACCGGAGAGGGGATCAGCAGGGCCGCGCTCGGGCAATGCCCCCGATGTGTACGGACTGTACGCCGCATTCGTGCGCTGGCACGTCGTAGGAGGCTCGCCCTCCCTCTCACGTAGAGATCGCCCCGCTGAAGCAGCACCAGGTGGACCGGCTGCATCGCATTCTCGGACCAAGCAGGGATGTACTTGTAGCGGGGCGGATGCGCCTTGTAGGGCTGTGTGTTCCTCAGAAGCGGGAAATCTGGGTTTCGGACCGGCACGATGGCGAGCGCGCTGCAATCAACCGCTGCATCTGCGGCATTGAGCGGAATGCGTCGCCGAACGCGGTCACGTGCAGGCCCTCTGCTGCCCTCGGTGGGCGGGCATAGGTGTCCCATGTTTCGGTGAACCGGGCGTGACGTGAGAGGACTTGGACTGTCTTCGGATCATGCTGGCCTGGCCCGCCGAGGGTGTAGGTGTAGAAGCCCTTGAGGTCGTGGAAGCG
>Ga0307514_10001915_pt1 | contig 22839 bp, 17 predicted proteins | sample 16_EM_MG_FD_203088 | JGI IMG/M metagenome (GOLD analysis project Ga0307514, IMG submission 203088) | Populus trichocarpa ectomycorrhiza microbial communities from riparian zone in the Pacific Northwest, United States - 16_EM | ecosystem: Host-associated > Plants > Roots > Unclassified | place...
ATCCCTTGATTCTCTCTAAAGACCTCAATTATTGTCTAGGCCTAGGACTAAAAGGATCTGATTATGATGATTAGATTCCAGAATTAAGGGCTTTGCTACTTCTTGATGTATATATATATTGTAGCTCGCTTAGTGAAAAATACAGAAAACATTTCAGAATTTCTCTTGTGTTATCTTGTCAATAAATAGTCACTATCTACTTCTCTATGGTTCAAATGCTACTTATGTGAGAGCATTATAATAAGCATCTGGCGTTTCTTTGCTTTGATAGCCATTCACCTGCATTGATTTCACTGAAGATTCTAAGATCAATTTATATTTATGAATGTGCATGTAAGTGGATTACATTGGTACATGATATGTATACCACATGGTCTGAACCTCTTGTTATTTATTTTTTGTTTATCAGGAAACTGAAACCATCTATACACACCACCAGAAAACAGTGATAGTGGATACTGATGCAGGTCACTTTAGAAGAAAGATCACAGCATTCGTTGGAGGTCTTGATTTATGCAAGGGTCGATATGATACTCCACAGCATCCTCTTTTTAGGACATTGCAGACAGTGCACAAAGATGACTTTCGTAACCCTAATTTCACGGTAATCTCACAGTTGATGTTCTTGGGTGCTATCAGATATATATCATATAAGTTGCTCCAGAGATGACAATCTCTTAATTATCTAGCGAGGCTTATGCACACGCATATGATTTATCTAGCATATCATTGTGTTGTCAGTTGCAAAATGCTTCATAAATCAGTCACAAAGAGATGCTAACAATGTAATGTTTCGGGGGTCGCTAATCAGGAGCCAGCTGGTGCCGGTTGTCCAAGACAACCATGGCATGATTTGCACTGTCAAATTGATGGTCCAGCAGCCTATGACGTCCTCACCAATTTTGAAGAGCGTTGGTTGAAGGCATCAAAACCCCGTGGGATGCAAAAATTGAAGGCATCATTCGATGATGCATTACTGAAGCTTGAAAGAATTGATGAAATATTGGGGATAGCAGAACTTCCATCCCTTGCCGAGGATGATCCAGAGGCTTGGAATGTTCAGGTACTCAATGTCAATTACTTCTTTGTCTCCAATCTTGGATTCCTGATCTACCACATATGAGAGTGTGTCCATGTGTCTATCCCCTGACCAGATCTCCTTTAACTGAAGGTTTTCCGTTCTATTGATTCCAATTCTGTGAAAGGCTTTCCAGATGACCCGAGAGATGCAACTAGCATGGTGAGAAGACTTTGACTTGGAGCCCCTTCTTTTCTCCTTCTCATGAACAAATCATGAGCATTATTTTTTCATACAATTCAGTGCAGGTAGTTTGCTAACAGGTATGTTCTATTTTGTAACAGAACTTGGCATGTGGGAAGAATGTAATTATAGACATGAGTATACACACCGCATATGTCAATGCAATCCGTGCTGCCCAACATTTCATCTACATTGAGAACCAGTATTTTCTAGGTTCATCATATAATTGGGATTCTCACAAAGACTTAGGTAAGGAATTCTATACTTTGAGATAGAGGTAAAAGGAGATATTTCTGTATTTTTCTTGTTCATTTATCAAGGTTAACTTTTGAGCTCTGGCCCTTCTTTGCATCTTATTTCTTGACTTTTCTTGATGATAAGAAACAATATTCTAGATGATTCCCATTTCTAGCTAGTTTAATGCTTTATTAAACATGATTAGCACAAAACGCATAGCTGAAAATTCATTGTTCTTTGACATGGTATCAAAGTTTTATTGACTAAGCGGTCACGAGTTCGAATCTCACCACTCCCATTCTATTTGATAAAATTAATAGCACTAGCATGAGCCCCTCAAAGGGCTTTCACTTAAGAGAGATAATATAAATAAATATCTTGGAGCCTCACCTAACAATACCATGTTCTTTCTTATAGAACAGATGTGTCCATAGCAATGGTGCTAAAGTAAAATCTAGAGCGAAGGCTCCAAGTAGGATTGTCCATGTTAGGAAGTTATCGAATGAACTAAATAACTGTAGCATAGTTGATGATCTATAGAAAATTCTAATGGTTATGGACAAAGTAAGATTTAATTTTGGACACCAGATTCTGCTAATTGTAACCAGCTTTTGGTTCCAAAAGTGGGAGTGTAAAAATTTTGGATTGCATATTAGTGGCAGTTTGTTACATCCCAAGAATTCTGTTACTTCTCCCAGCATCTTGTCTTCCAACTTGCATCTCTAAAGACAGTTATAATCGTGTTTATCATCTGCAGGAGCAAACAACTTAATACCCATGGAAATTGCCCTTAAAATTGCTGACAAAATAAGAGCACATGAGAGGTTTTCTGCATATATTCTTATCCCAATGTGGCCAGAGGGAGCTCCTACAAGCGCACCTATACAGAGGATTCTCTTTTGGCAGGTAGGCATGATTTACTATTTGAGAAGAAAGAACTAAATACAGCATGTCATCAGTTACCAAATTAGCATGAGCTTGCATGTGAATTTGAATCAACCACCAGTTCCTCCTGAAATCTCTCATAGAACAAATAACTACGTTGTCGGGTCAATTCTACTTTTGTTCTCTTCTCCACGTGATGCATTTTTTGAAAATCCTTCTGGGAATTGTTTGATATTTATTTAGAAAAAAATTGCACCTGGATGTAACCCATGAGGTGAATATGACAATTGCTGTGTATTTTTAACTAGTGTTACTGTTATCTGTTGCAGCATAAAACAATGCAAATGATGTATGAAACAATTTACAAGGCCTTGGTGGAGGTTGGACTGGAAAATACATATGAGCCACAAGACTATTTAAATTTCTTCTGCCTTGGCAATCGCGAGGCGTTAGATAGGGAGAATGGTGTGCAAAGCTCTACTCCTGGAAACACTCCTCAGGTTTGTCTTTTCGTAACTAGATGTTGACTATTTCGATGAGCTTTCTCTTTGGGAATCATCATGTTCTCGAAATAACATTCAATCGGTGAAACAGGCAAGGAGTGAGAAGAGCAGACGCTTTATGATTTACATTCACTCTAAAGGAATTATAGTGGATGATGAATATGTAATATTGGGATCTGCGAACATCAATCAACGGTCCATGGAGGGCACCAGAGATACTGAGATAGCAATGGGAGCATATCAACCCAACCATACCTTGGCAAGGAAAAACTCTCGTTCACATGGGCAGGTAAACTAACTGATTGGACAGATTTTTTGCATTCATCAAACTTCAGGACCAGTACTTAAGTCCAAACGTATATTAACATCAATATACTGATTTGACGACATTTTTCAATTTATTTTCATTCGGAAAGTTTTGAGATTTATGTTTCTTCTATAAACAGAAGCCTGCAAGACCAAAACAAATTTGATTTCAACTTTTCTCGTGTTCCTGAAGTCTTATCATTCCAATAAGTGCAATTTTTTGGTTATTTTCTGTCGAGTGCAGGTCTATGGATATAGAATGTCACTATGGGCAGAGCACATAGGAGAGCTTGAGGAGTGTTTTGAGCAACCAGAGACTATTGAATGTGTGAGACGTGTAAGGTCCCTTGGTGAACAGAACTGGAGACAGTATGTAGCTGATGAGGTAACAGAAATGAAGGGTCACCTTCTGAAGTATCCAGTTGAAGTTGACAGAACAGGCAAGGTCAAGGCTCTCCATGGCAGTGAAAAATTCCCAGACGTTGATGGTAACATTCTAGGGTCTTTCATAGCCATTCAAGAAAATCTCACTATTTGAGCTCTCACTTAAGCATCACCAAGCCATAGTTGTTTTGCTTATTTTCTCAATCAAGATTCTTTTGCATGGAGTCTGATGGAATAGCACCGCTTGTTTTGTTTTCATTTTAGGCCAGTGTCTGGCTAGTTTCTCCCCCCCCTTCAATTTGTAAAATAGTAACAGCAAGATCCGAGCTTGAGGCCTGCCTCCTCCACTGCTTCTTCTGAACTAAATGTATATCGGCAAATATTGAGTTAGAACTTATTTCGGAATTTGCTCCGTCCTTCTCGACACCTCGACTTCTTTATATAGTAATTGATGATCGAGTTCGTTGGTTCACTTGTGCTCTTGTTTTTCATATCCACCTCGATAGAGAAATTACTTATGCTCTTGTTTTTCATTTTGATCTTCCACAATATTTTTATTATAAGTTTAACTTAACAATTATTGCTCACTTTTAAACTCCGGAACAAGTAAATAACAATCATAACTAAATTGGTTTTTATTAATACAATTTTAATTTTCAGTTTTTTTTTTTTAATCTATAATATCAACACCTGCTTAACTTATAATCATAACAAGACTAAACAGAGGTGTCATTGAAAACGTAAATTTTATAAATTTCAACATAACATAGTCAAAATCTAAAGTATGTTAACTCATTCCAACATTTCTAATTAAATAAAAGTTAAAATTTACATATTAATAAAGTATATTTATCAATTATATTTTATAAAATAAAAATTATTCCCGCTTACCTAAAAATTTCAAGTATAAAATAAAAATAGACAAGGATATCATTTATTTATCTCTCTTTCTCTCTCTCTCTCACAAACATATTTTTTTATATATATATTAATGTTGGTGTTCGGATCAATTTGTGCTCATCTCGATTAATTTTATAGGCCCTGAAGTTAACGATCATATAAGTTTCCAATGGTCTTAAATTTTATGGGACTCGAACTAATAACCTTTAAAAAGTAAATTTAGAACCTGGACAGTGAGAAATATTTAAAAAAATTGCATTTATAATTTTGTTGATTTCAAGATTTAAACTAAAAAAATAACAAATCTCGTTCCTTACCGGACAATCACCAGCAAATATATCTGTAAGTTAATATCTTCACTTCTTTCTTTCTACTTGCATGTTTTTCGTTGCGTTAAAAATGCTATTTGATTAAAATTTGATTTATTTAAATTATTATTTTTTAATATTTTAAATACTAATATAAAAAATTAATTTTAAAAATAAATAAATATGTTATTTTAGTATATTTCTAAATAAAAATCAAAAATAAATTTTAAAAAATAAACAAATATATTGTTTAAATATATTTCTAAAAAAATAAATTTAAAACACAATTTCTCACACACTCTTGAACAGTAAACATATTATATACCCCCACACACTCTTTCTCACGTACACAAATACACACACATTTGTGTAGTATCATCCCCAGATCCAAAATCATTCACGCTTCATCCATCCCTTCCTCTCCTCTCTCAAAAAAATGGGATTCGAATCTTCGAACGGCACAGCATCACCAAAACTGCTCAAATTCCTCATCTACGGACGTACTGGCTGGATCGGTGGACTCTTAGGCAAGCTTTGCCAATCCCAGGGCATCGACTTCACCTATGGTTCCGGTCGCCTTGAAAACCGACCCTCCCTCGAAGCCGACCTGGTTGCCGTTAATCCCACTCATGTTTTCAACGCTGCCGGCGTTACTGGCAGGCCTAACGTCGATTGGTGCGAATCCCATAAAGTCGAGACCATACGAACCAATGTGGTCGGCACACTGACGTTGGCTGACCTTTGCAGGGAGAAAGGTTTGGTCTTGATTAATTATGCTACGGGCTGTATCTTTGAGTATGATTCGAGCCATCCTCTCGGGTCGGGTATTGGGTTCAAGGAGGAGGATACTCCGAACTTTATCGGTTCTTTCTATTCCAAGACTAAGGCCATGGTATGGTAGTACTATATCTTTAAAGTTATGTTTTGTTGTACAATATGATGGTCTTTGTTTCTCTCTCTTTTTTTTATTAAGATGTGTTTAATTGGTGGCATTTGTAAGACAATGTGTTGGTTCTATGCATTTTGCTTTATGGATCTAATTAAATATATACTTGCTTAGTGGAGTAGGGTGAATCGCAGTTGTGCATGTAATGCATAGTGTTGGATCCAGTAGAGTAGTGTTAATTATATGCAATATTTGGTTGTTGTTAGAGATGTCATTAATCGGAATAAAATGCAAAATAAACTTAATCGTGTTCTTCTTCTTTTTCAATTTTTATTTGGAGCTAAGGAATTCTTTCGTGCATCTCTTTCGCTTTTTTATTTTCCAGTTTTTGCATTCTTGATTAGATGGAACATAGAAAACGATGTTAATGTCTGCAATGTGTTATAGATTTAATAGATTCTGATTTATGCTTCTTTTCTGATATTTGAAAGGTAGAGGATTTGCTCAGGAATTATGAAAATGTTTGCACATTGCGTGTCAGAATGCCCATTTCATCTGATTTAGCCAACCCTCGCAATTTCATCACAAAGATCACTCGATATGAGAAGGTAGTGGACATTCCAAACTCGATGACAATCTTGGATGAACTCCTTCCCATCTCCATCGAGATGGCAAAGAGAAACCTTACTGGGATCTATAACTTTACAAATCCTGGAGTGGTTAGTCACAATGAGATTTTAGAAATGTATCGGGATTACATTGACCCCGATTTCACATGGAAAAACTTCACTCTTGAGGAGCAAGCAAAGGTAATAGTTGCCCCAAGGAGCAACAATGAGCTTGATACTGCCAAATTGAAGCAGGAATTCCCTGAGCTCTTGCCAATAAAAGAGTCCCTTATCAAGTATGTCTTCAAGCCAAATCAGAAGACAGCTGCTGCTTGATGCCACCAAAGGGAAGTCATGGATGAACTGTTGTCCATTAAGAAGTTCTTCGTTATTTATGTGTTCAAGCCGAATGAAAATGTCACAGGTGCTTGAGTTTTTTACGTTTGGATATTTTTGGTGTTTTCCTTGTTTCCATATATTAAAAATTGCTCATGTGGGCTCATTTGATCTTTCCACCTTAGAGGTTCTTCTCAAATGACATGCATATTCCACCATTTGTATCTCTATCTTGTATTTGCAACTTGATGATGAATAAATTGGTTAGAGGTGAATTGATTTATCAAGTTATAAATATATTTTTGCAAGTTAATTTGTAATGTATGGCACAAGCTGCTTTGCCTTTAGTCGATTATGTTCTGATACTGGTTTTTGAAACTCTTTATGTGGTTTATCATTTCAACAAAATATTTGATTTTTACTACGAATCTTGATTAGTTGTCTTGTTTTCTCAATGTGAATTGTTAAAATGACTAAAAAGTCCCTTCCATCAAACCTTTTCTCTTGGTGGAGCATCTTAGACCCCGTTTCAAACCGTATTTTATTAAAATTATATTTTTTATTTGTTTAAAATTAAAAAAAATTATATAATTTTTGATATTTTAACAATGTTAAAAATAATTTTTAAAACATAAAAAAATTATTATTTTAATATATTTAAAAAAACACACTTTAAATCATACCCATTGGACCCAAATGTCGTAGCCTACCCTGCTGGCGTGTGAGGAAGGTGGAGGTATCGCAGCCGACATGAGTCAACCACACATTATACTTGATAAAAATTATTCATAAAAGCATTCAAAAGATTCGAGTCAAAGGATGCAGCTATATTTCAATCAAGCAGGGGCAGTACAAATTTGAAAAGCTAACTGCAAGGAACACAAACGTCAACATGAAAAATCATCAAAATGGATTTTAGTGTGTTAGTTGCGTCCAAGGATACCCGGTCTTGTACAAACGGAAGGGCCTCCGAATTTGTCTGTCTTCTGTGTCGTCATTGAGGAAGGGGGTATTCCGTGCTCATAACCAGGGAGGGTTGCTTACTCTGTTGATCTGATGTTGTTTAAGACTTTTGACTCTTATCTTCATCTCTGATTACTGTTTCCAGTAAGGGGAAACTGAAAGCAAAATCTTTACTGTAAAATGAATCGGTCATTATGGCACCAACACCATTAGCAATTACAACCCCAGAACCAGTCACCAAGGCATCACAGATAACAGTCTTCTGCTCCACTTTATAGGAATTCAGAGCTTCAAGAATGCAGGCATCTCCTCCCCAAATTAATGGATATGTGGTCCCGTCGAGGTCAAAGTTATTAATGGAGAGTCCTTTCATTATACGTCCAATAAACCATATATTTGGTATCAGAAATAAGATTAGTGAGAATTCTACTGTTAATAACAACTGCAGTACTCATGTGCTCACATTTAAGACTTCTCCGTTGCCAAGAACAACTCGTGCAATAAATTTCCTATCAATGGTGCTGGCAGCTACCGTCAATGTCCATGGTGCATGGTTGGAGAGTGAGTATGGATAGGGTACAGAATTGCCAGCAGAATTTGAGGTCAGTATACCATTTTTCATGGCATGGAAAGATCCAATTGTGATAGGATCTTCCATATATATATGGTAATGGCCAGTCAGAACCAAGGGACACAGATATAATATTAGCACCATCTGCTATGGCATCATCAAATGTTGCGAGGATATCTGCACTTGAACATCCAAACCTCCAGCAAACTTAGTACATCGCAATTCTTGCATTGGTAACTTCAATTCTTGCAACTCCTTTAGTTGGGACCAAAGTAGCTCGCTCCTTGCACCTCACGGCCTGCTACTGTTGAACAAGTATGGGTTCCATGTCCCTCGGAGTCTATAGGGGATGGGAAGTTCGCTGCAATTTCAAAGGTTCCATTAGTTACAGAGTTAAAGGTGAAGCAGTGGGGAATGCAATCAAGATAATGCTTGTTGCAGGTGACCAGGGCCGTTTCCTTTCCATTTAGCAGATGGAGCACTCATTCCTTCATTATTGAAGCTCTCAGCTTCTGACAAGATTGCTACATTGTGAAATCATCAAAAGCTTGTAATTAGCACATGATCTTGAGTTTTAGCCAAAGTGAAACAAATAATATTAAAACGTAAACCTGTGTCAGAAGACCAATAACAACATTTCCTTCTACGGGTGCTCCAAGTTTGCCTTGAATAACAGCATCAAAAGCTTGTAAATAGCACATGATGTGATTTGGAATGACTGAAACGACATCTTCCATTTCTGCAGCCAATTTCGATCCTATTCAGCACTGAACAAAGCTCATAAAAACTTGAATCCTAGTACCATTTGTTTGAGTAAAAGTCACCTGATAATTTTTCGAGTTCTTCAGCTGCAAATCCATTGACACTCTTTCCATAACTATATACCAGACTTTTTTTTTTCTGATTCAGTACTGCATTTAGAAAACTTTTCGATGTTTGATCAGGTTATTTAAGATCAAAGCCATGTGGGGCCCTCGAAGGAGCACAGAAGCATATAAACGGGAACAGGAAATATACCTATACTTTTATGTCAACATTTGCAACGCTGAAACGATATATTCTGCTGGAAGTGTTGCAAAGTTCTTTCTGGTTTTATGGAAACAAGTCTTTCTTTCCTTCCTTTTTTTTTTTTTTTTTCTCTTTTTCCAATGGCTCTTTAAATAATTTGGACCGAACTGTCATCGACCAAAATCAACATATAAGTAGGGAAGATAATGGGTAGCAATGTATAGGATTTTTTTTTATATTTATATCCTATCTATTATCTAGATAAAAAATTTATATATTTATAAATTATTTATTGGATTTTGGGTATTCAATGAGTATTCATTATCTACTATTATTTATTAATCAATAAAAAATAAATATATATATGTGTGTGTATTAATAAAAAAATGATAAATATTATTTTTATATCAATATTAAGTATGTATAACAATATATTATATTAAAAAATCTAAATATTCTATGAATATATTTATATAATATAAATATATATTTCAGATTAGGTTTGGACAGATTTCAGATCATATTTAATAATATTTATACCTTACTCATTATTTGATATGTTCAAAAAATTCTTACTCATTCAGATTAGGTGAAGTTAATATTCATCAGATTTGGATTATACTGTCATCCCTCCTTGTATATAAGTGTAAAGATAATTAATAGATTTTTTCTGTTAAATATTTTTCAATATACTTGATTAACTAATTAGGTAGGGAAGCATTCCTACATCAATATTGTTGTGATAAAGTTTTGAACTTATTTACGTATAGTTCACTTAATTTAAAATTTCAAAAGCCTCAGAATATTTACCTGAAAACCTAAATAAATTTGGGACTTTTACTGTTCAGCTATTGTAGATTAACAATGCCGTTTTCTTTTTAATTTTCATTTTGATCATCGAACTTTTTTTTTTCTTAATTTTATCTTTCTATATGGTATTGGTCAAATTTTGTCCGTTTAAGTTTTATTTTCTGTGAATATTTTTGAGAATTAAATGTATTTGGGAAGATTTCACAATTTGATCAAGGGACTAATTTAATAAAATAAGATTTCAATTTATAGAATGAAGAATAATTAAAAGAATTACCAAAACAAAATCCAAAAAATAATTATTGGTCTTTTTTGTTCTTATAAGAAAAAAAATCATTTTTATCTCAATAGTCATCATTTATATATCCTTGGTCTCTTTTATTTTAGAATTTTATGTTTATATCCAAAATTTTGTTTTTTTCACGTTTCAATGCCTGATTTTCAGGAGATAAGAGAGAAGGTTATTGGAAAATATATGAGAGAAAGTGGTTTTCTAGCCATGTTTCGACAATAAAAAAACTCAATCTTTGTGTCAATAAATTTCAATTAACAAGATGAGTATGATTAAGGTGTTTTGAAACTTTTATCTTAAAAAAAAAAAGTTGATTGGGTTTAAAGTAAGTTTTATTTTATTCAGTTTAACTTGTGTCTTTGGACCAATTGAAGGGTTTTTTGAGGTTGAAAACAAATTTATTGAGATTTTTAGAGTGTCTATTAAGTGTTCTCGGGTGAAAATAGGTTTTTAGGTTAAAAAAACTTAATACCCAACTTTTTAGCCACTTCTTTAATGATCAAAATCTACATCAGTTTATCTAATTTGTACACATCTCATATACTCATTCCCTGTCCTCTTTCTATAGTATTTGTTTTCATTTTTTTTTAGATTTTAATTGTAATGTACTATAAATAAAATATTTAACATGATATTTCATCTCCACCAACCCAAAAATATCTAATTTATAATTATTAGGATCCTCACAATCATCACTCAAATACCTATTAACCTCTTTTTTGTTTCTTTCTACATCATCTTCTTCCTCTAAATGTTTTTCAAATTGAGAAGCCAAGTCATCTGACATATCATCTACCACCATCGAATCAACATTAACATCTTCACTTATATCAATGCCAACACTATGGACAACCTCAACATCCTCATCTACATTCATATAATGCTCAAACAACCTTAGCAAAGTATCTTTAACCTTCTGTAAAATTTGCAGCCTCTTCAATATTATACAATCTCCGAAAACAAAATCTTATTTACTTTAATTTGAAACATGGATCTAACACAATAGCCATATACAACATAAAATTTTGTGTATCTTGATCTCCCTGATAATTTTTATATTTTATCATCATATTCTTGACCATTTTATTTACATAAATATCTTCACTTCTACAAAGTTGAGATATATTTGTGTGTATGAAAATTAATTCATGAAAGAAAGAATTAGATGTCACAGACAAAGAGCCAGAAAATTTCAATGTAACCATGTAAAATAGTTTTAATAACTTCACAAAAGATCTAGCCCTTTCTCAATCTTCTAAAACAGCAGGATCTAAGGTTTTTTTTTCTCTCATTTGAATCAACATTAAAGTAACTCAACTACCTAGGATCGGTTTCTTCTAACCTCATAAAAACCACATCAAATTTCTCAGTCGCATCTAGCATCATATAGTTAGAGTTCCATCTAATTACAACATCCAAGCAAACTGATTATTTACTCCTAATTTTCAACCTCTTCATACATTGGTTAAAATTAAGTTGTCTAGAAGGAGAAGATCTAACAAATCTTATTGCATTCTGAATCTTGACTATGACATGTGAGCTTACCCTTGCATTTGAAAACCTAGACTTGGGGAAATACCAAAACAAATCTAAGAAATACCAAATGTCGCGTCATCTAGAATTTTTTTTTTCAAAACATACATCTACACCCCAATTACATTTTTAAAAAATAGAGCACCATGTTAGCCTATCCTTGCAGGCCCATGTGCGAGCCCTTTTTAATTAGACCATCCCTAGCAACATCTAATCTTTATTTTTATTTTGTAATTTTACCTTTTAAATCATGCTTTATATATGTATTTTTTTGAAGATTTTTTTAAATTTATATTTAAATTAGTACACTTTCTCTCTGATTTTCTATTTTTTGTATTTAGTCCTTTTTAAATAGTGATTGTTTTTTTTAATTATTTTGTATGTTTTTAATTTCTTATGAGATTATTCTAATTCATCTTTATCAATAAATAATATTTATTTTTGGATAGTATTTCTGTTAAGTGCAAGCTTGTGATATATATTTTTTCACCTTGATTTTATTCAATCAGTTTTGTGTGTGTGTGTGTGTTTCTACTATAATTTTATTAAATAAAAAAATAATCTTAATAAACAGAGTCATTGAACACTATCGGGTAAATCAACTATATTACGAAATCAAATATCTTGATATATATTCGTCTCTTGACTCTTATTGATACGTATTTAGTTATCGTTAATAATATTTTTTATTTATCATTAACACAAATTATTCTTGATTTATTTAATTAAATTCGTGCATAAATTTTTTAATTTATATGTATAAAAACATGTCAAAAAAAACTTGCATGTTTAATTTTTTTAATGAAAAATTAATCCTCAACACAACAAAATTTAAAGTGTTGTTTGGTATTGTTGTAACGGTTGATTTTTAAAGTGTTTTTCACTTAGAAATGTATTAAAATAATATTTTTATTATTTTTTAGAATTTATTTTTTATATTAGCACTTCAAAAACGATCTAAAAATACTAAAAAATAATAATTTAAAAAAAATAAAAAAGAATTAATGTTTTTCAAAAACAATTTTAAAATACAAAAACAACCGGATCAAAATATGTAGCAGTGAAACCAAAAAAGAAATGCTACGACAACGCCAGGTCAATCAAGCACGAGGCACATTCATCTTCGTGCATCTGTACTGGAGCGTGAGCTAGAAATAGAATGCCAGTTTGTTTGTTTCTGTAGCACACGTTTCTCAAATGCCAAGTGTTATTTCTGATAATCGCTCGACATATTACGAAGATTGACAAGTCAAGAACCACACTACTGTTCATGGCTTCTGTATATATAAATAAAGTACAAAAGCAACAAATTCTAAAGAAAATAAAAAACACAAATTGCAAATAAACGAAACCCTTGAACTGGAAATTATTTGCAAGTGACAACTTGGTAGTTAAATTCCATCTGTTAGCGCTTACATCAACACTAAATTCCTACGATTTTGATCAGCGTGGTTGATTATTCCCAGGACGCCCCATTAACTGCAACTCTTGCTTATCATAAATTTCTAAAGAAAAATCCCTTAACATTTGAGCCTTCCCTCCCTTGCCACTACCACTATTAGAACTCACACTCGGCGCCATGGTCGATTTCTTCGCCACTTTAGCCCCAACCGATGTGCTAGCAACCACCGGTGAAGGTGACCTAAATTCAACCTCGCTGGGTATATTTACCACACTTGCTGCTGCTGCTGCTATACTTACTCCTGTTTCATTCCCACTGTTTGTTGATGCCACAAATGATGATATGGGCCTCGCGGCTGCAACGTTAAAGACAGGGGTTAGCGAAGGCGATAAGGCCCATATTTGTTGATTAGCAGGAGCAACCGTAGCCGCAGCTTGTGGAATCATCCAAAAAGCATTCGCTGGCACCATCATGCCAGTATTTCCCACAGCAAAAACAGGTACCATTCCTTGTGGTGTCGCGGCCGCAGCAAGTGGTGCTGAGTGCTTTACTGGGGCTAAACCAGATGTCTGAGAAGTCGAAACGGGTGCTGCTTCACTAATATCGCAGAACTCAGAATTCGAAGGGCGCTTCCGTTTCTTCGGCGTTTCAGTTAATGAGTTACTATTGTTTGAGGTTGTTGTAGGGATTTTGAGAGTCCCACCAACGGAGACCGCGATAGCAGGTACCGTGCCGGTGCCGGTTGCTTCAATAATAGCTTCTTCAGCATGTTCAAGCAGCCATCTAACGGTTTCACCGTCTGATTTATGGCCTAATTCTCGGGTCAATTGGAAGATCCGGGCAGCACAAGTAGCGGGTATTCGGATCCTACGGCCACGGCCCTCCACTTTTGTGTGGCGGTCTTTGGTGGATGCGCGTCTGGTTGTCGCTGTTGTAGTGACTGGCAGAGGCATTGAAATTGGCATTGGCGTCTGCATCTGCATAGCTAGCGGTACTACACCCATTGGGTTGGTTCTTTGGTCCGGGTCAGAAGATGGGTCGGAGTCAAATGGCTCCTCCTTTAACGGCATGACTTGAAACGCTTCTGTTTCATCAATTGTTGATATCTTTAAGCACCCATTACTGCTGATGCTACTGCTGTTCCTATTGTCTTCTGGGTCACCAGCGCTCGTGCTAAGATCAGAAGTGCCACCTTCATCATCTGGGTCCATTCCATGCTCTTGAAATGATGCCATTTTTTGAGGGTCCAGTAGGGGGAAAAAGAAGTAGAAACCCAGATGATAATTTAGAGTGTTTGTTTGTTTGTTTCTAGGGAAAATGAACGGAAAAGATGGGGTTTTGGAGAAGAGGTTGAAGGAGGAACTATAAATAAATATCAGTCGACAAACAGAGAGAGATTTACTTGTGGAAAAGTTGGGGGGTACAAAAGGGGAAGGGATCAAACCCTAGAATTGTATTTCCATTTGTGGCTCTTATTATCACGATCTTGTTGTTTATAGCTTCATGGAAAAAATGGCAAAAGATTTTGGTGGTGGGGATGGAGAGACTATCAAGCGGTTAGGATAGGATCATGAAAGCTTTGTGAAGAACGAGGGAGTGACACGTGCCAGAGTCTTGTTGGTGACCGTTTTGTGTGTGCAATGTGGGTCCCAATTGAAGTGGACCACAAGGGAGGGAGGGGGGCGTGGTGGTCTCGAGTCTCGACTCTTAAGTCTCAACTCTCGACCAATTGGTTAATAGAGTGGTGACAGAAAACTCTGGAAAAGTTTCGAGTCTTTTGTGGCTTAATTAAATGGATTTTCATCGGTTGACGACACCTTGCTGCTGTGGTGGTCCATCCATCGTCGTCGTCGTCGTCGTCATCATCATCAGAGAGGAGAGGAGAGGAGAGGAAAAGCTCTCTACTGTTACAATTTTCTATGATTAATAATAGCATTTACAGATCTTGCTGCTTGGAAGCTGGGACTCTCTGCAGTCATGGTTGCTTTCCTTCTGCTTTGAGCCTCCTTTCTGTATCCTCTGAATTTTAGCAATCTATCAAAATAGTAATCTTTCAAGGAGTTTATACAATTGTTCATTGTTTTCAAAGGTTATTAAGCACCCCTTGTTCTTTTATCATTAAATTAAATAAATAAATAAAAACTAAACTAAACCCGGTAAATGTTTCGCCGTGGATCGCCTCACATTTTCACTCACTCTGGAATTTCGCACTTACCTTCCATGAACAAAACTAAATAACTTGGTTTGGGGTAATATTGTCGGCACACAATATTGAAAGGGGTAGATTGATATTTTATCTTTTTTATTCGCATATTGTAATTACTAAATACTCTTAAAAGTAAAACTAAAATAATTGGCAGCCCGGGGTGTGTCGGTGACAGGTTGGAAGTGTGGCTCTAGTAGAATTATTTTTTTCTTTTCCTAACAAAATACAAAAATTATCTTTTCATTTGTTTTTTATATCTAATTTGGTTTTTATTTTTTAATTACTATTTATTTTTTTAAAATTAATTTTTTTTCTTCAATTTAATCCTTCATCGTTTGATTTCATTTAATTTTTATATAGAATTTGATTTTTATTCTTTTAATTTTTTTATTTTTTTTATTTTTATAATTAAAATTATTTCTGATTTCATCTATTAGCATTTGATTTTGATTTATTTTTATGTCAAATTTAATCCCTATTTTTTTAGCATGTAACTAACTATTTAACGCGTGCTTTGTTGTAGATCTTTGCTATAGATTATATAATTTTTTTCAATAAAAAAAATAAATATACAAGTTTTTTCAATTTGTTTCTTGTTATAAAAAAAAATCTCAATCATAAATTAAAATGTTTATATAGGCATCTAATTAATTCAATATATGATCTCACAAATGCACTCAGTTGTGTTTAATAATTCTGTTTCTTAGAATAATTTTCTTATTTAATCAAATGATTATCTGTGTCATTAACGTTAAAAAAAATTGTTGTTAACAAAAGTGAATTGAATGAAACTATGAAACTCAACTATAAAACAACTCAAAGTTGAAAGGCAAAACTAGAAAAAAATTAAAATCAATCTAATTTTAAAGGATAAAATCAGAAAAATAATCTCAAATTAAAAAAATTGTCAAAGTAAATTCAACAAATAACGACAAATAAAAAGAACCAAGATAACCTGGGTCATTTTTAAAATTAGTAAGAAAATCCTATAAATAGCAAATAAATAAAAATAACATAGTCTAATCTTCAATTGAATAAAGGCTAAAGTTTAGAACTGAAATAACATAAGCTTAAAAAAAAAAAAAAACAAGACAACCCGAATGAACCTCCTAAACCTAGGTTAATCTCTAAAACTTGCAACTCGTAAAATTCTATACCCAGACTTAATCAAGAAGCTCAATTCCAAACCAATTTAATATTGAAGAATGAAATAAAAATCAATTTAAAAAAATTATCAATATAAAATAAAATAGTAATCAAAAGAATGAAGATCAAATTTGATAAGAAAAAAAACCTGAGAATGAATTTGTAAAAAAAATCAATTTAAAAAATTATCTCAAATCAAATAAATAATAATCAAAAGATTGAGGACCAAATTTGAAAGATAAGAAAATTGAAGAGGGGTGAAATTGAAAAGGAATTCCGATTTTATAAATTATTTCAAATAAAATAAATAGCAATCAAAAGAATAAGGATCAAATCTTAAAGAATAACAAATTGAAGAACTTCTTTGAAATTCTAAAGTGGCAGACATGGAAATTACTGAGGAGAGAGAAAAGAAGAAGAAAAGGTCACCGACACCAAATCAAACACACCGCTTCATAACAGAAGGGACATTAAGACGATTCAAATGTTGTCGTGTAATGTGGCATTTGGTCACCAGATGGCTCTACATGCATCGTTTAAAGGGCATGGAAGCTACCCAAGCGTTGGCGTGTGCATTGAACACACCGGCCACTTTTTTTAATAACATTTATATTTGTTAAGTTAAAAAATTACCCCTTAACCAACCTAAAAAAAAACAACTGTATGAAAATACAAAAATATCCTTAGATGTAAGCTAAATAAAATTATACTTTCAAGGGCATTTAAGTTGTTTTATTGTCTCAAAAAAATAAAAATGCAAAAACACCATTGTTTATCAACTTTAAAACTTGTTGGATTTATGGGTAGAATAGTCATTTTACTATGCATTTAAAATGTGAAAATATTTAATTGCCCCTTTTAGATTTGGTAATAATCAATAGACGCTTGTGAAATTACAAAACTGCCCCAATAGCAAGTTGTTTAGCTATGTTTTGGAAGGGCAAAATGAGGTTTTCGCTGTGGATGGCTATGGTGACAACCCCATGCTTTTTAGATTTTGTTAACTAGATTTTTTGTTCGCGCTAAGCCGCTGGTCATGTCATTTTTTTCTAACCTTGAAAAAAAATTGTTAAGACATATATTGGACGAGACATTTTTAAAATATTGAGATGGTGATATATTAAAAAATATTGAGAGAACAACATATTAGTTAAACTCATATCAACCATGGTTAACCCGCGAAACTTGTGATCCGGGGTATGAGACCCAAATCGAAACAAAATAGAGAGCCCACTTCTAATCGATCAAATATTAAAGGCTGAAAATTAAAAAAAATCAATTAAAAAAAAAGTATACTTAAGCAAACAAAAATATCATGAAGTGAGCATAACATGCTTATATTTAAGTAATTAATTTAATTTAATTCAAACCAAATTCTCTTTTTAAAAAAATAAATTTAACAAAGAATGACAAATAAAAGAACTCAAGATAACTCAAGTCATTTTCAAAATTAGTGGAAATTTTTATGGAAAACAAATAAAAAAGTAATGCTAAAAGATGAAATTGAAAAATCATGAGTTTTAAAAAAAGATAAAAAAAAAAACAAATGAATTCGGGTGAATCTCTCTAACTTGGGTTAATCTACTAAGTTCGTAACTCATTAAATCGTAGACTAAGGCTCAATAAAAAAGTTCAATTCAATGTTGAAGGATAAAATATAAAAATAAATTATTAATTTTAAAAATTTGCTAAAGTAAAAAAAATTGCAATAAAAAATGGCGGATGAAATCATAAAAAAGAAATCCATTTTAAAAATGATCTCAAATAAAATAAATAGCAATTAAAAAAATAAGGATCAAATTTAACAGATTAAAAAATTAAAGAAAGATTAAATTGAAAAAAAAATTCAAATAAAAAAAATCAATTGAAAGAACAAAGACTAAATCCAAAGAAAAAACAATTGAATGGCTACTATCAGATGAGATTTTGTAAGATTAGGTGCAGAAATCGAGAAGAGAGAAAAGAAAAGAAGAAAAAAAGATAATCAGCATCAAACCACAGAATTATATAATATATACCGCCTAGTAGGTAGACCCTATCATGACAAATCAGAACGCATCAAGAAAAGTCATTTTTAATCGTTACACACGTGCCACTTAAATACGACGGGATGACTTACTTTTATTTTTTATTTTTATTAATATACAATATTTACCCTAAAACCATACCATATGATAATCGCACAAAAAAAAATATGAAAGAATGAATAAGTCTCTCCTTAGACAAGATATGGAAGTTTTGGTTTTAAAGACAATAAAATTATTACACCATGCATCGGGAAGGGAACTACACATCACGCACCACCTAGTAGAGGAGGCCCTACCATATAAAGGAGACCCTACCATGACGAATCGAAACACAACATGAGAGGTTATTTTTAGAAAACATTTGGGAACACAATTCAACCAGTATTTTTAAAAAATTTGAATTTTTTTTAAAAAAAATTTTTTTATTAAAATTTAATATAATTTATATATTTTAAATAGTTTTAGTGTGTTGATGTAAAAACATCATTAACATATATTTTAACACGAAAAATTATTTAAAAAACACCCGCAACCATACTGCCAAATATACTCTTAGTCGTTGCATGCATTACACGTTCAACACATATGCCAACTTTTATTTCTTTTATTTTTTAAAATACTACATTTCCCCATAGATCACATAATAATCACACCAAAAATAAAAAGAACCAAAATGAAATTACGAATAAGCCTACAGAGGCCAGGTAAGCGAACTATTTGCTTGCTGATGAACGAACTAAAAGATAACCAACAAAATATACTGAGAACACTTGCTTGCTGATGAACGAACTATTTGCTTTAAAATACAAACTTAAGGAAGCATGAATATTCTTCTTTGGGCTTGATAACAACATCTAAAAGTTAAGAGCCGGATTCCTGGCTTATGACAACTGTAGCTGGTTCACCAGGATCAGTGACCATTGGTGAGCGAACAATTCTCACTAGCACCGTCTATGGGCTTCTTGGCATAAAATCTTCGGTACATGTAGTCGACTTCTGTAAGATAGTATGTTCCTGGAGCCAAAAGACTACAATCCTTGCTTGTCACAAAGTCTTTTGCTCCGTACCTGTGCTCCATTAGGTGCATAGTTTCGACAAATTTCTCGGGAGAAAACTGCACCAGAAGCATAAGTTCAGTGAGATGCATTCAATGACACTGCTCCTTCACAATCTATTGAGCAGATAAGATATATTCTAACAAGGCCCCTTAACCTGTACTTTTTCTGGATCATTCCAACAATCCTAGTATTTCTTATTCATGCTCCCAGAGACATGATCATGCCTAAAGGAGAATGATAGATAAGGAACCAATCTTTAACCGTTCAAGAAATATATTCAAGATTACCTCGTGCCTTGACTTCAACTTTGTTGGAACATTCATCACAGTGGCAATGTTTGACAAGCTAAACGGTTGTTGACCTTCATGTAGTTGCAATGAGAACATCGTGGCTGTCAAACCACTTCCATATGAGAACAGTATAACCCGCTTGCCTGCCTGCAATAAATCCAAAATATCCTGGTAAGCACTAGCGTCCAATATAAATAAGCTAAGATTAAAGCCATCTTAATGATGAAGTACAAGTGAAGATTTAAAGGTAAGTCTAAAATTAGAAAAGAGAGCAACTACTATTACCAATTCACTATTTTTATTGTGAAGAAGGGATGCAAATGCTGCATAGAGAGATGCGGTATACATGTTGCCAACTTGCTTGGGTATCAAAGTGGTTGGTTGCACCTTTGCTTCAAAAAGAGGCTTTGCAACTTGTTGGGATACCTGTGGATGCAAAACATCAAGTGATCAATCAGCAAGATGCTCAAATACCAATAACTAAACAATTCTAAAATGGAATCTTAAGCAATCTTCGCAATTTAGAAGTCTGGAAATGTTCAGCATCATGCATGCTTAGTAATTCAGTAGCTCATCTGTAAGAATTATGCAAGTAAAATCTCCTGCATTTAGCACACTGTTGGCAAAACATCCAAACAAAGATTTGATAAGAATTTGAAAGCAACAGGAGTATCCTTAGAAGTGAGGGCTCAAGAAATTATATGATTTCTTTCTCTTCACTAACTCATTAGTGTCAAAATAGGTACCAGCAACCCTTCTTCTGCAGTGTGGTGGATAAAAAGCAAAAGAAAGAAACGTCTTCACTTTTTTAACAGACAGGGTGGGTTTTAAATGCACCTTCTCAAGATCCCGGCTTTGGTAGCTTTCATCACCAGATAAAGTTGAAAATGGTGCCAGTTTCTCTTTAGCACCCTCATCAATTGAGCTGCAAATAATAGCAAATGAAGGTAAGAACTTAATATATCATGCAAATTTTACCAGTTAAAAACCAAAACATATAAAATTCTTCAGGAGTGAAGAAAAGACAGAACCTGGCTTTCCTCACAGAGTCATTGAACACCAACCGAGCAAAGCTTTTCTGTACAAGCTGCAAAAGTTCAACATTCGGAATTAATACAAATGCTGAAAATGCTGGTGATACCACAAAGAGAGCAATGGCAAAAGCAAAATAATAAATTTACCTTGTTATAAGGAGAATGGAATACAAAATAGGCAGCATCAGAAAGAGAGAATTGTTTGCCTGTTGATTTCTCATACCTACACGGAGCAAGATAGCGAGCCATTTACATCACACACATCACCAGAATCATCAAAAGGTCTACATCATGAAAAAAGCTTTCTGTAGTTAATATATCGTACTTTGCACAGAATGTTTTGTAGCAGGAATCAAGGGCCATGAGGTAGCATGTTTGAGAAAGCTTGCCATCCACAACCTACAATTGCATTTTCCACAGCATGAGGAAAAGGTATCAAGAAACAAGAACAAGCTATAAAGAATTATAGTAGTAAATAGGTTACACAGAAAAGGGAATCAATGTAGAAGGGAAATGGAGTTACTGGATATTCACTAGCAAGGTTGGGCTTATAGAAATCATAGACATGAGACATGTGACTCCCCCTAAATTTGCTTTCAAAAACAATAGGTGCATCTGGACCGATTAACATGGCAATGGCAGCAGCTCCTCCAGTAGGCCGGGCAGGTCCTTCTGCGTAGACCTGATAAAATAGAAAGAGACCTCCAGTAAGAAAAGGAAACCAGTACATGCTCCAAACCAGTGAGATGGAAAATATGAAGTATCTTAGAAATTCAAATAAATGGTTTTGTTTCCAGAAATAAAATTGATTTTAACATCAACAAGTTCAACTAATTATTAAGAAAAAAGGCGATTTTGAAGCAGTCAAAGGATATTATCATACCGCACTGTCAGTACACACAACAAGCCCATAGCGTCCATCCCATGAGCTACTCTCGACCCAATTGACACAGTTGAATAAAGCTGCAGTTCCTCCATAGCATGCATTAGTTGAATCAACCCCTTCAATGTCGGTATTTCCACATTTCTGCTTGTTTTTCAAGAAAGAGAATCATGTTACAATAGAGCATGTTATTTTTGCTTCATACAGCAGAGCGATTTTAATTAAATCCAGAAATGACCTTGCAAGTTTATCTATTAGACAAGATAGCTAGTAAAAATGAGTTACACAGATAAGGATCAAACTCCAAATATCAAATTTGGACGCAAGCTACTGGCCATTATGTATGAAATGTAAATTCACACTCACAAGATTTAGCTAAAAGGGTAATTTTGTGATGAAGAAATCATGGTAGAGCAAAGCGTGTTTCAAGATTTCAAGTTAAATAATCCACAGCATGGTTCCACAAAGTAAACATTCCAACTACACCAAACACTTTATCAAAGATTCATTCACAGGTCCACGCGACCATAAGAACATTGCAATTATTTCAAATAATCAAATACCTCAAATATTTGCATCAAGAAGGTCTTGATGGATTTGCTCTTGTCAATAACGGTCTCACTGCCAACTTCTAGGCGACCAATTTGTTTTGGATCAACATTGTACTTCTCGAGAAGTGAACTAACAACTGTCAAACTGAAAATCTCCCAAAATATGTAAACATCATTATCAGCTGTCAAGTTATAAAGCACAACCACGTCTAATAGAAGTTAAGGGATCCTATATCTTGAAAAATCACAAACCTCATTGAGATAACATCTTCCACTTCTGTACAAAATCCCAAGCAATCTTGTCCAAGTCCAATTGTGTATTTCCCTTTGCTTGCACCATCGTGGGTCTCTAAGGCTTCCTGTTTCACATGTACAACCCAAATCACTATATTGAAAAGCCAGAGCAGATTTGCTCTTGCATGTTGCAGAGATAGACAATTAATGAATCTGA
>Ga0307514_10001916_pt1 | contig 22837 bp, 16 predicted proteins | sample 16_EM_MG_FD_203088 | JGI IMG/M metagenome (GOLD analysis project Ga0307514, IMG submission 203088) | Populus trichocarpa ectomycorrhiza microbial communities from riparian zone in the Pacific Northwest, United States - 16_EM | ecosystem: Host-associated > Plants > Roots > Unclassified | place...
ATTTTTTGGGGAACCATTACTTGTACTCAGGTTATCTAGTCTATGGTGAGCATGAGGGTGTATTTATTTTGGGGGGGGGGGGCGATTCATTAATCGTATTCACCATAAAAAGGCTCCGCGTTTTTAATGAGGGTGTATTGTTGTATGTATTTGGGATTCTTGTTCCTAGAATTTTAGAATCTAATTTGTCACAAAGGTTGAGGTCGGCTTATTCGGCTATTGTGAAGGAATAACGAATAAGGGCAGGATTAATGTCAGGCTGTAGGGGCCCAGTGGCCCGAAGTATGCATGTGTGATATAATCTACGAGAGGACAATGCCCGCCAGACTAGATATAATTCCGCAACAACAATTCCGAGGCGGGAGAAGTCCCTGAAGCCTGCCTGAACCTCATATTCAGTCCTTATTCCTAGTTCTCTATGGAGGGAGACCTCCGTTAGTGTTCTGGCCAGTCCCGTTCCGCTCCTTGTTTTCTTTCTCCCTCGCTAATGAGTGAATCCGGTGGCTACCCCATTCAGGAATCTATTTTGTAAATGAATTATTATATAATTGTATGATCGGAACTAGGGGCATCATTGCAGGCATCATTACAACCATTACAGACTGGAGACATTATAGCCCATTGGAGCGGGAGTGGAGTTACCACTAATTTACTAATAATATAGATTGTTGCATGGGATTACTACCCATTCACCATATACTAGTGTTTCTATGGTTATACCGGTATGCCAGCATTATACACGCCAGCATTATACCCCTATGCCAGCGCTATGCCATTATTCCAGCGTTATGCGCCTGTACTGGCAAAGTGGGTTGCGCTAATGTGCAATTGGTGAATGAACTACAAATAGCGCCCAGTTGGTCAAATCAAAGCGATAGTCTGGTTGAAACACTGCTTGTAGAGGCCTAAAGGACACCCTTGCCAAGAGCTTCCAGCTCGCGTTCAAGATGTAGTAGACACTACGAACACTCAAGATCAGGGAGCAAACCAAACGCCTGGTAATGAGCTGCCGATCAATTGTAATTACCAGGGGACAGGTACCCCATGGTATATGTACTACATAGTATTACGTATGTATGTACGCTGGTGCCGCCCACCCCACCCACACTGCCCCCCGCGGTGTTGAGGGGGTATAGGTGTAGGAGGGACAGGAGATGCGAGGGGAGGGGCCGGAGGGGAGGGGAGGGGAGGTTAGCGGGTGGAGGTGAGGAAGCAAATGCCGTGTGACAGCAGCCTCTCTATATAAATTAACCACTTTAATTTGTCCTACTATTTGTAAATGGCAGACAATTACAGATTTCCTCCTCCTTCCCCACTGTAGTAGCGAAAATCAGAATACAAGGAATGAGCATTGCAATAGCCGTGTGGTACTCACCTAATCTGGAAGTGACTACCCAATCGGGTAATTATATTAGTTTCAGCCTTGGCGCCACAGTAGTTACGGTCAATCTGAGCTATGCAACCTTCTTCTCCCATTGGCTTCAATTGCCCACATGTAGCTCCTAGTTGTTGCAGCTTAAGACAGTCTGTTGAGACTGAATGCACGTAATTAAACTAGGGAAGTAAGTTAACATTGTCGCTACTACAAGATTTGTATGGAGAGTAACGTATACAGAGTGTATTCATCATTCACCGCTCTCACTCCATAGATATTTCTTTCAACACTAACCACCGCAAACCTGCATAGTCTGGCGGGCAACCTACGCGAGGGATAAGAATATTCCCTGCCGAGCGCTGTAACAGATGAGCATACCGTAGTGTTGTTAATCTGGTATGTATGACCCAAATGTGCATATAATGTACATGTACAACCATTCCGAGGGTAAAATCGCTACTCCCAAAGGCCTTGTGCAAATGACCATGTCCGTGGTCCACACTGAGTAACTGTGCATGCACGCACTTGAGGATATGTGAGTCTCTGAGCGAAACCGCCCTGCTACAAAAACAAGCATGCAGAGCTCATTGAAGCTCTTGTAAACTCTCTCGACGCTTTTCCCCTCACATTGCTAGGCCACTAATATATACCGCCTTGAAGATCTACAGTGAGTCTCTGGACACTTGCGATTTTAGGGCAAAACTGACCAGTTTTCAACCATAACCACTCACTCGATTGAAGCAATTGGTTGATTTATATCAAAAGTTATTATGTAATAGAAAATTAGCCCACCGTGCATATATACAACTTTTACAAGGTATATCCCAACAATAGGAACAATAGCATTTATGCACGTCTCAGCAGCCCAAGGGTTATCATAACTTATATAAGTGGTGGGGAAGAAATTCTAAATCCCAGCGAATGCCAAGGTCAGGCTAGAGTGGCGGTCGGGTCTTGGCAAAATTTGTATCGAGACAATTACCTCCGTATATACTCCGTACTACTTCAAGTTTGTGCATTCACTACATGTGAACCACTCTGGTCAGACCTATAATTCCTGAGAAAAGACATCCCCACATCATATATTTGGACCTGGGAAGCTATGGTAGGTAATTGGGATCAAGAACCTTCAACAAGTGTCCACCAGAGATAGACGACCTTTACCCTGGAGCCAACATGGGATTTTGAAGCGAAACAGCTTTTGGCCAATATGGTAATATTGTACGAGACATTGTGCAATGCGATGGGGTCGACATCCAAGGGGGTAGGCGAGGCATTGTGCAATTAATTTGTATTGATGCTGGGCTTCTTCCCTACCAAAGAAAAAAGACATTTTTCTCTCTATTCCTTCTATTGTACATACCTCCGCATCACCTATGACCAAAGTATAAGGATCCTGACCAATTTTTTTGTCTAAAACAGTTCATCAAAATTGAATAACACATATTACACCAAGTCGGTCATTTGTTGCATCTTCTTATCCATGACTGGCGAAGCAGATTTCACATCACTAGGAACTTGAACATGTATGATATCCACACTATCATCCCAGTAAAATATCAATCTTTACATGAAGGCTACTGCCAACGCCTGTGTACGTACCCACATATAATACCCATCAGAGACGTAAATTATCCAAAATGCAGTCACGCCTCATAACTTGAACTGGCGGGACTGGACGGTAGCGGAGAAAATAAAACTCCAAACCCTAAGCAATGCATACAACTTCCAGCGCAATACAACCATAACCAATGAACTCCAAACCCAAAACCGACAAAAATATATTACTCAATAACCTATTCCAACACTAGCAGAAGGAGGACAAAATTTTAATGATAGGCTGCGGCGAGGTTATGCGGAAAGTTGCCTTTTCGTGCATGGCATTTCAACCACCTAAAGGCAGTGTTATCCCGTGCACACTCAGCTTGGACCCTAGGATCACTCCAGAGACCCAGCTCGCGATGGGTTTTGATCCCGCTATCTGAAGGCGCTTCTGTGCGATTGGCCCCCCAATTGGCAAAAAGCTCATCATAGAAGTATCGACCAACGCGACTTGTAACAAATGAAAGCTCATCACCGATGGTCCCAGCAGGCATCCACACCCAGCATTTGTGAATGTCCACCAAACCAGCTGCCTCCAGGTTGTGGAGAATGGATTTTGATGGGTGGGGGTCGATACCCCCTCCCTCACATCCCGCATCCCTTGAAAGCGCTGGGTTGATGATGTTTTCCTCAATCCACGCCCTAGTCACAGGCCCCATGTTATTGAGTAGTGTGTCCACAATTGTCACCTCGATATACCCATCTGGCTTGAGAACTCGGTGACATTCTTTGAGGAGTGGGATCCATTCATGCTTCTGCAGAATGCGAGGAAGTGCGCGTGCGGTGATGACATCGAAAGAGCTTGATTCCAGTGGCTGCAGTGACGTGAGTGATTCAGTGAGTACCAGACGGTGGTTGAGTGGCTGCATATGCTGGAGTCCATAGTTCTCAAAGTACCGCTTGGACGTGGTAATGTTATATACAAGGGCAGCCGGATACTCATAAGCAAGGTGCCATGACCATCCACCCAATGCTGGCCCGTCCAGGTCCAAGATCTTCATATCATCAATTCCGAGAAGCTCGGCATCCATTTGAGCCATGCATAACAAATGATGCCCAGGACTGAATAGGAGACGACCAAAAGACAGCCATTTAGAGGCACTCAGGAACCAGACTACAGACTCGAGTTTCTGTTTCTCATGGATGAAATCGGCCTCCTCGAACGAGTCATAAAAGGTGATGTCGTCGTAACCAGAAGATTCGAATTCCTCGTCGTCAGTTGTGGAATTTGGAGTGGTGCCCTTCGAGACGGTAAGGTACTTTCCGGTGGAGGTAGTGGGGGATGTTGGGGTTGTTGGAGATATTTCCTCGGCGATTGTTTCCGATACAGAATGAGTCGTGCTGACAAATGAGCCCTTCCGGATCAAAATACCTTGACGGACATTACGGTGGGAAGTAATGCTGGGTGCCTTAGGCCGGGAGAACGAGAATAGCTTAGGGGCTGAGGAGTATTCCTCCAGAAGAGAGATGAATGCGTCCAGGAGGAGGCTGGATGGGGGTGCAGGTAGAGGGTCGTGTAGAGGGTTGAGTCTGGGATTTGGTGGTGGTGGGGGCGAAGGTAGTAGTGGTGGTGGAGGCGGTAAAGTGGTTGGAGCAGGATACTCATAGGCTTGTCCTATCGAGGCTCCAATGTTAGCGGCTGGAAGGCTGAGAGTCCTAGGCGAGTGCACAGCTTTGCCCTTAACTACCGGTAGAGTCTCTGATGTCGACCTCCCTGGGGGCGGTTTAGGCCCGATAGCTAGTAGTTCCACCACAGGCGCCTGTGGCGTTGTTCCGCTCGAGACAGCAGTGGGTACAGGTGTGCCAACCGATGTCTCTGCTGTTGTCTTCGAGGCCACCGAATCTGCAGTTTTCTTCGGAGTCTTCTTTTTGGGTGCACAAAACATGGATGCGAAAGCATCTTCATTACCTCCCCGCGATCTCTGTGAAGGAGCGGTAGGCGTTTTGCCCTTACGCACATCGGTAGAGGCCCGAGAACTAGTGGGGAGAGGCACGGAGTAGTCGGACCCGATAGAGTGGCGTCGCCGAAGTGATTTCAAGCTGGAACTGCCAGCGGTCTGAGGGCGCTGAGGGTCAACTGTGCCTACAACTCTTCCCTGCTGGAACCTGACCACGCTAGAATTCTGTGGAGAAGGTACAAACGCGGCTATTCCCCGATTCCTCTTGCTTGCAGAGCCCGCGGCCCCGAGGAGGAACAGATCTGCCATTGTACGAGATCTCTTTGCAGGTTTGCAGTTATCGTCATGCTCGCCAGAAGAAAATGAGAAACGGGAACATATCTCGGCAGGATCTGCGCTATAGCGCATCCCAGACAATGTGGACGCTGACCCAAGAGTATCGTCCGATGCTCTCTGTGCCAGAATTGCTGAGGACGCCGAGGAACCGGAGGCTGTAGTGTGCTGCATGCTGCTTGGGGCGGTCGAAAACTGAGTGTTCTGGGTGGTCATGGATTCGCTCCGGCCGCGCATCATGCCACTAGAAACAGACATTGAGCGCACACGGTCGTTCATGTCCAGGGAATGGTGAAAAGCGGAAGTCAGGGAGAGATGAGGTGGGCCAAGATCGATATCGACACGGGGAGTGGCGGAGATTATGTTGATTGTCTCGCCCGCACTCGGGAAGACCGGGGACATGCTGGCATCGGAAGGCGTATGGCTCGAGCCCGAGGCACTGCTGTTCTTTCTGTTTCCGGTCCACTTGAAGAAGTTGAAGTTCTTTTTCCGGCCCGAGGGTGCAGAGGAGTCGGGAAGTTTAAGCGGGCTAAATGGCTCTGTGGGGTAAAACTTGGACGATTCTGCAGCGAGGCGTGGGCTGTAACCCTCGTCTTCAACCGGCAAGGGGGTTGAAGTACGGCTGATGTTTTGGTTGAAGAATGAAAAAGACACGGAGTTCGGAGATGCCTCATAGGCCTCCATCAGGCGCTTGTCCTCTTTGCGGGCTTTTGCCTCCGCTTTCATAGCCTTCCGAGCCTCCACGCTTTGTGCCCCTTCCTTGTAGACAAGTCTCCCTATATTGTTGCGGTCGAGGATTGTGCCTGCTTGGGCGTCCATCAGTCACCATGTACCGACAACGATCTTGAGATATCAGGCTCTCGTCATAGCCTAGATAGACTGAATACGGGTAATGATTACAAAAAAAAAAAGAGCCATACCCTTGCGGATTGACTTCTGGGCCTTACTTGGGCCGCTTCCTCCGGTCATCAGCCCCGACAGTCCATCTGACTGCGAGCTACTCTTGTTCGTCCTGCTGCCAGTGCTCCCACTGCTCACACTTGCTGACCGAGCCAATTTCAAGGACGCATTCGAATCAAGGAGCTCCTCGTCCACCCGTCCAGTCGACTCCAGGGCCTGATCCAGCTCTTTTCTGGCTTTCTTGTACGCCTTAGCATCAATATCGCCGCGGGCTTTCGCGTCGGTAAGTTCGTTGCGAGTCTGGATATACTTGCCACGGGTTTTTTCATCGAGGAGTTGCGGTCGATAAACCATATGCGCCATCCCGAACCAAGTTGCCCCCCAAAAACGCCCACGTACGATTAGAGACGGCGGGTTGCGGACAATGAATCCTACCGGAGCCCAGACACAGGCTTATAGGATTCTAGAATCTAGATGGAGGAAACTCAATATATACCTGCTCAGAACAGGATTTAAAACAGCAAATCACATACCGCTGTTGCCTGCCGCCGCGGGGAACGAATTGCGGAAGGCCGTCCCTCAATATTGCTCACTCCCGAAGATACCACACTCCATCCACATGGGGCTGCTGACCACCGATCACCGCTTTCGCTCCTCGAATTCACTTTGGGGCTTGGTGGCGAGGCTGATAATAAGTTCAAGTTTAGGTTGTGGGATGGAAGTCTAGCAAGGATGATCCACAAGATGGCCTGTGAGTCTATGTATTACTACGCCTGCTGGGTAGAGGATAGAGCCTGGAGGTAGTATATGCCGAGAATATCTATTATCACTCAAGAGTGCAGTTCTCCGAGATCGGGTGAATTTGAAGGGGAATATGAGCCGTGAAGTCGTGGGGGGATGCGGAGTAGAGTACCTGGGTCTGGAGTTGGGAGCTTCTGGATCAAAGGAGCGGTTGCATTTCCATTTAGAAAATAGATGATGCCTTGGTTACATCTCCTAAGTTTCCTTTCCACTTCAGAGTTGAGGTGACCTGTATGTATATGTCCTGAAGCACGTACCTGTGATCCCCCCACGCAAGTCAATCATCAACTAATTTTTTTCTTCCTTCAGAGCAAACCATTGGCACAAGCCATATGCACGGTCGGGACACTGACTGGGGTTCGGTTTGTCTTTGGGAGTCGGCTCGCTCTCACCAGAATGCTGGGTGAGTGGAAACAGGACCTCCCTGCTGCATGTACAGTTCCTACCGACTCTACAACCACGTCCCGCTTTCAAATTTGAGAGAGCTGAAGACACTGCCAAAGAGATTCAGGTCATGGCTACCCCCATGAAAAACTGCCGACTAACCGGCTGATCACCCCGTGCTGGCACAAGCGAGCCAACGTGTGATGATTGGCTTGCAACATGAGATATTTTGTGGGGTTACCTACCCTGACAGCCTCGCTAGCATATCCACGATCGTGCGACCACAGCGATGGAATCTGAGAGGTGCTCCATGACCCAGGATTGACATGGTTGGTTAGCCAAGCGTGGGGTGGATTGCACTCCTACACGTGCGGCAAGTATTAATTTCCATTGGCTAATGCGAAACCGTGTAAGGACAGACCCGTTACAGTACATACAGTACATGTAGAGTTACCTGCCTCGACTAGACGTATAGACTTCAAAAAAAAAAAAAAAAAAAAAAAAAATTCTGGAGTTACGGAGTAAGTAGGTAGGTATATGTACCTGGGGGTTTCATGGTCAGAGTTTGAGTGATTTACTGGAGACAAAACGTGGAATGAAGGGTTCAATGTACTATTACGATACAAGTCTTGTGTTATTTAACTGGTCTGTCTTGTAGATCCCTTCCCTTTAGAAAATACTGATTTCGGTTCCCATGTTGTTGATTTCCCCCCCGTTTTGTGGCAGTAATCTATTCTGGTCACTCACAGAATTGCAGCTACCGTACAGCGATGATGCCCTCCAAAATCAATCAAACTAAGCAATTTCACGATGGGGATTTCCAGGATCTCGGGCTTGGGTTCTGATCCTCGCAATACGCCAAGGCCGTCAGGGTTGATATATACCAAATTACAAGGTGATTTGTGAAATCGATGCTAGAGACCATCGCATTCAGCTGTACCAGAGTGAAGCTTGCCCATTCATGCGATAACCCACCAACTAGACTATAACCCATACATGCCTACACATAAAATGTACATACATTAATATATGTAGAGTATAGTTCAATGGGAGATGAGATAAGAACCAATAGACATGGAATCTCGGCACCGAACCTGCAGAAAGCCGTCCACAGCCTGAGGTGCATGCCGAGTCCCGCTGGCAGGGGACTATTGTGATTCGCCACACCATTGCTTTTCCCAGGTGTTTGGTTTTGGTTCCCGTGCCAGAAACAACGCCATTTTGATAGGTAGGCTTGTGGAACTTGCCTTGTGATCCACTGAGCGGCGCACGTTTTTGCTCATTTCGCATGTGCTCCTCTGCTGCCTGGGAGGCAAGATGTTGAGCGTACATTGTTAACCGCGAGGCTGAAAATATTGCCAGCACGTGGGACGTACACAGGCATGTGTTCTCTTGGTGGTATCTACGGTACCGTACTTCTATATCAGGTGTTGCAGCTGGCAAACCCGTGTGGGGGTGCAAGTGCTTAAAAATATTTCCCAAGTGCATGTGCATGTGCCATCGCTACTCTAGAGACCTATGGATAGTATGTATCATAGGTACTATACACTCGAGCCTGGTTGCACGACACAATTCATCATTGAGGTGCATACAGCTTGCAGATAGCTACCTAATTATCCAACCAGACGTCAAGGGACATGTCAATCTGCAAGCTGGGTAGTAATAGGAAAATTGGGATTTCAATCCTGACATTTTTCAGATGAGGAATATGGTATTATTCTTGCAGTCAGAACCTGGTTCTTTTGTAAAACTCAAACAAGCCTACAGTCCAGTTACACATATTAGACTTTATTTTGACAAATTATGGCCAATGAGAAGATGTGTTTTTTTTTTGGAGTCTATACGCCTTTCCCCCGAAGGGAGCCTTAGGCTATGAGGCGGTGAGGTGTGTTTGTTGCACACCCCAAATTGACACAATATGCAAGATGAATAGAGATTCGCGTGGCTTGTGAAAGTACATTAAGCGATGATGTCGGGGGGGCTCAGGCCACGTGCAGGGGCGGTCCCTATATGATATATGATTGACAATTAGTAGTTAGGCACGTGCGTTTGCCAGTGTGGGATTTTGAGGTTGGGTTAAGTGGGGGTCTTTAGGCGACGTCTGGAGCGAGACTGGGGTCTTGCTAGGTATGTCCCTATTTTCGAATGTGCAAGAGTGACTAACTATCACCTACCACTGCACAAAGCCAAAGACCCAGGTCTCTACGATTGGTCTGGGTACGCACAGACTGGTACCTATGGCGCAACACAGCTTACTATTATAGGATAACATCCCCCTGATTTTGCCAATGGACTGTGTCATTAATGTTTCCTCAAATGTGGCCATGAAAAAATACTTACCTCCTACGCAATACCTAGGTGGGGACTTCTCCACAGCCTGAGCCTTGAGGGCGAATCCTTGTAGTTCATCTGATGTAGGTATGGTAGGATACGAGTGCACTCTGCTGTACTATACCGGTATGCACCTGGTAATGAAGAAACTGCACCAGGGTGTGCGCACCCATACTAAGTTGGGGGTTCGATAGGGTTCACAGAGATGTGGGATGGTACTAGGTACAGCGATAAATTATTGCACTGCATGTACCCTGCAGGCGAAGCCGATCTTTTTGACAATTGGCCAGATATGTACCTGCAGTCTGCATGCAGTACAATTATTCATCGTTTTACCGAGTAGGTATGTTGTTGGAATGCAGGATCGCAGACGCACCTGCACGCAGATCGAGATGGAGAATCAACAGGATGTACGCATGTGTTGTGGCACTCCTGCTGCATACATCTGTAGGGATGTATCTTGATGACAGAGCACAGGCAAAGCAATACTGATCTGTCGGCCCAGTGGTTGAGGGAGTTCCTTGCCGGGTTTCCCCTCGGGGGATGCGGTCCCTCGCCATAGTCTACATCTACCGGGCAAGATAATAAACCTGCGTATACGTATCGTACGTATTACATAGTTAGTGGGAATATTATCGCCTGTGATTCCGGCCGCCGGGGCCATCCCAAGATATCATCCGACTCGATGGCCTTATAGCATGCAGGGGATGGTCTGGTTCGACTGAACTGTTACATCGACCTTGCTGCTCCGCATTCAAAGATGGAATTCCGTACCTGCCATTCGACCTTCGTGGTACGTGAGCGTGTATACTTGTGGCAACCTTGTCTTCTTGGAGGCTGCAATTGCCCAATACTGTATGGCTCGCTCTGGCACAAGATTGGATACTGTGACTATTGCTACTTTCATTGTTCCTTGAGCTCTGTCATTGAGAAACTTTAGCCTAGGCTGGCTAGTGAACGGACAGCTTGGACATGTATGTACATTACACAAAACTTTGGATGAACCCCTTAACTATAGGTTCGTTGATTCTCTGGTACAAGCCTCGTTCTGTATACCTAGGGAATACTTATGTCTAAATCTGTACGGACGTGGGGTGGGTTGTATCTCTTTGTAGGGCGTGGGGCCCACAGATTAACTTCCCCTCCCCTTGAATCTATTCGGGCTTCCGAATGGCTCGCCATATCCCTCCTATCAGGGATGCATACGGGTAATGGGTATCTAAAGGGGAGGGTTTGTATCTGTCTGATTAGCGAACCAATTGTAAAGATAGTCATGATACCTGGGGACCTCAAAAATGGCTAATGGATCCCGGCTACATCCGGCCGCAGCTAGGATGCATCGATGTACAACATGGGATACGCATTGAAATCTGTGTGGCCATTCAAAAAGCTTGGTGTATGTTTGAATACCATTGAGATACGTATCGCGATCGACGTACGCGGGCCAGGGGCCGCGCCTAGCTAGCTAATGCTGGCATAGTACGGAGCTTAGTTTGCAACGAAGTTCGTTGCTTTAGCATTGTCTACATTTGGAGGTGATCCGCTCTAGCATGTGGGGAACCCCATCTGATGGCCAACCGGACGGCCCGCAGAGGGCATGTGTACAATTCATGCAGGTACGCGTGTTTCTGAATCGTGCATGCTGAGAACTGAAAAACTGGTACCGAATAAAATCACTGCCATCATCTCACTGGATCTTGCTTTTTATTCACATACTCGATGAGCTAGAACAATCCGTGGTTTGGACCCATGCTGTCGGATCCGTAAAGTGATCGTAACCTGGTTACACTAAGTACCCCTCGTAGAGGGATCGTGGTCATCTGCAGCTCTTATCCTCCGGGCCATTCCGAACATGACCATGGGGGATAGGTATAGGGAGATCCTCGTGGGACGGAAGGGAGGTATGGGATATAGTGCGGATATGCAAAAACCCATTTAATAACAGGCCGAGATGCGGCGAGCTGAACGACGGAATATTCAGCTATCAGTCGGACGAGGAGAAACTCCAGGCTTTCAAGAACCACAACCTGATAATGGACCCGGCAGAGCCACGACGGCCAGTGCAGCGGCAAGAGAGACATAAGGGAAAAGAAGAGTGGGTCCAGAGAGCCAGGGAAGCTTTAGGGAAAACGAAGAACAGCAGTGCCCCGGGGCCAGATGGGGTGACATGGAAGCTCCTCAAAAAGATTAAGGACACCAAGCTGGGAAGAGCGCTCCTGGAGGATGCGGCACAGGTAGCCTACATGGAGGGAGCGAGGATGCCAGAGGAATGGAGAAAGATGAGGATGATAATGCTGCCCAAGCCTGGGAAGGACCATACGAAAGTGAAGGGGTGGCGACCGATCGTTCTAGCCAACACAACAGGCAAGTTAGCGGAGAAGCTGGTAGCGGCACAGCTACAGGAAAGGGAACATCTGTGGCACGAAAGGGCCTTTGCCGGTAGGAAAGGGAGAGGTGCGATAGACAGTGTTATGCTGATGGCGATGATAATGGAAAAACACAAAGAAGGAGAAATAATTGGGAGGGACGCTCAATCAGCTTTCAACACCTTACGTCGGGATCACGTACGCACGCTACTCCAAGGAGAAGGATATATAGGCCAGTGGCTAGATGACTGGTTAGCACCCCGGCAATTCGAAGTCATGGTCGACGGAAAGATACTGGGAACGGCCAGGATGACAGGGGGTACGCCGCAGGGCAGCCCACTGTCACCAGCACTCTTCACAATATACATGTCGAGCGTAGTATGGGATGCGGAGAGGAGGTTGAAAGAAAGGAATCATATGGTGACCAGGCAGCCAATCCGGGAAAAGTTTTGGCCATTGTCTTTCATCGACGATATTAACGGAGTATGCGTGGGAAGCGAGAAGGAGATAGACAGAGCACTACAGGGAGCGGCAGAAGTAGCGGGGATAAAATGGGACATGGAGAAGAATTGGAGGGGCACGAAGGGGAGGCATCTAGGAGTAACGATGGGAGATAAGAGGAGACACCAAAAATACAGGGCACAAAAAGCGAGGGCGGCATGGGAATTGGTGAAAAGACTGGGAAGGCTATCCGCGGTGGGAAAAAGAAAGATAGTGACTGGACAAATCCTACCGATCTTGACCTACGGATGCGAGCTCTACCCAGAGTCAAGCGAACAACAACGAAGACTGGCGGCGGAGTGCCAGAGATGGGTGGTAGGGGCATACAGGGGCAGCGAGGCTGGAAAGGTGGAAGCTCTAACAGGCATTAGCGAGCTAGACAGACTGATGGTATGCAAGCGAATAAGATGGGCGGCATCAGTATACAGCAGGCACCTACCCGAACTGAGAGAGGTAGCGGAACCGATAATCAGAGAGTGGGTAGAGGAAGACGCGGAGCTGAGATGGATGGTAGGGACCAAAGGGAAGAAGGAAGTAAGAGTGGAGAAGCTTGACATTGGGCGGGTGCAAGAATGGACAGATGGTAGCCGCATGGAAGACAGGGCGGCAGGGGCGACAAGAACAAAGGGAGAATATCTGGGGACGATGGCGACGGTAGCGGATGCGGAGGAGATGGGTATAGCGTTAGCATGGGAAGAAAACGATGTGGTGGCGTTGGACAGTATGGGAGTGATACAGAGGATACAGAGTCTGACCCACAGGCATCCACGCTCATGGATAGAAGAAAGACTAGTCGAACAGATGAACGAAAGGCAGCGGACGCTGATGTGGGTAAAAGGGCATGACGGAGTGGAAGGGAATGAGAAAGCGGACAGAACAGCTAAGGAGGAGGTACATAAGGGGGTATGGATGAACAAGCCTGACATAGTCACACCGGCTGGCATCCGACAAACCTACAGACTCCACGGAAAGGCTCCAAAACACCTGAGCTGGTCCAGATGGGCCCTCAGGGGACTGACATACATGGTGACGGACAAGGGACCGCAGGCGCAATGGCTGAAGATCATGGGGAAGACAGACGACGCAAGGTGTGTGTGTGATGGATGGACGCCACAGAACGCTGCGCACCTGTATGTATGTCCATGGGTAGGAGACGGGAGGGGGAGGACGAGGGAACAAATGTACGAGGATGAGGAATGGTGCGAGAGTCTAGCAAGGTTTCTTTTGTGAAAAGCGTGTATATAGAGGGGCAGGGACTGGCCCCGAGGTTGTAAAGGCAGCTAGAAATAGTGCGCCGCAGTCCTTCGTCATAGTCTAGATAGGCTGAATACGAATAATGACTCCCAAAAAAAAAAAAAAAAAGATCCTCGTGGGATCTGAGCACCTTTGGCTTACAATAGTCTCGTACTCGCTTACAACCGCGCACGTGGGTCACTAGAAGATCTCAACATACGGTTGTCTTGCATATCAAGTTAAGTACCGTAATGGAGATCAAAGGCACAAAAATGTTATAAATCCAGGAGCAAGCGAACAGGCCATTGCTATGCTTGAAAAATAGCTCGCCATTTTTATAAATTCTAAAGAGTGTATACCGCACAGGGCCTGCCAGTGAGGGTACACTGTACCCAGACTACCAAGTGGAGGATACAAGCTGGATCGATACGACACACCCACCTGTAAACACTGTCGGGGCACTTGAGCGGAGCGGACGTCCGCCGCCTCATGTTCAAATGCCCACACTACCCAACAGATTCGCAATGAGAGCCAAGGGCTGGGCGCCGCGCTGGCGGAAGGAGGAGGGGGAAAGGGATCAGTGCGTCAGCGTTGAGAGGATTTTCCATCGCCTATTAGATACTGCGCGGGTCGTACGATTAACTTGCCCCTCCTTCAACCAACTCAGGATTTCGGGTGGCTCGTCATGCCCTTCCTAATAGGGACGCACATGAATAATGAGTATTAAAAAAGAAAGGCAGAGCTCGGCATACTTCTCCTTAGGGAGTAATGAGACAATAAAGGAAAACCGTACACAGACTTCCTCACTGTGTTTGGTTAAGTTAACATACTTTCACTATAAATCAAGTGGACAGCACACCAGGGTAATTCCTGTACTGGGATGCCAATTAGCAACGAACCATTACCACAAGAAACACATGCAAAGTATTTAGCATTGTGTCGAAGGCTGTCAGCCTGCATGCAGTGGAAGTAAACCACAGATTATTGTATCGCAATCCCTCGTACGTATATACTAGTATCATACTAGTTTGATACTAGTTTCTATAGGGTGTTGCAATGGACAGAGTGAAGCTATGCTGGTAAAGCGAATATATGCTGGACAATCCTATATTAGTGAATATATACTGGGGGAGTGAATCTATGCTGGGTATGCTGGCAGAGCGAACCCGTGCTGAAGGAACAAACCTATGCAGGGAGAGCCTATATGAGCGAAATCGAGCCTATTTGAGCTGGAGGAGCCAATGTGAGTGAACCTGTGCTGGGAGAGTGAAACCGAACTGGAAGAGCGAAAACCAAGAAGGAAGAGCTTATTGTAGTGAACCGAGCAGGAAGAGCGAAACTGAGCCGGAAGAGCTTATTGCAATGGAACCGAGCAGGAAGAGTTTACTGCAGCGCCAACCGAGTAGGAAGAGCTTATTGCAGCGAAACTGAGCTGATAGAGAGAAGCCGATCTAGCAGGGGCAAGCCGACCTGGCAGAGGGAAACCGACCGGCGATGGTAAGGCAATGGTAGCCGACCTACCTAGCAGCAACTTGTAAGCTACTGTGCATAAATAAGGGGTTTTTGCATATCATATAGTTATGTCAAGTAGAGATCTAGCAGAGGGTGTGCTACTGAGACGGGTTCCAGTGGTGATTCAGAATAGTCTCAGTTATTCCAGGGGCAATTCAAACGTTAACGTTTCTCGTTTGGTTACAGGGGTTTGGCACAAGACTACCCAGACTTCTGTTATGGACAAAAAAGTCGGATGAGCTTACTAACAATTGGCAGGGTTGGTAATATTAACAACAGCATCGTCACTCCCAGGCTTCAGCTTTCCTCCAGTGGTAAAATAATTACTGAAGAAGAGTTTGGCCTCACCCCAACCAGACTCCGTTTCTGAATACAGTAGTTACCTAAAGTGGTAGTTGGTAGGGTTGTGAGTCCTAGCGCATGTACACGTGATGGGTGGGACATCGAGCTATAGGATCCATACGAAGTATATGAGAAGCATTTCAATAGGTTGCACATGCGGGAAGCTCCTTTAGGACTCGGTAATCTGAAATTTTCCACGAATTACCAAGGGGGGAAGTTCCCGCTATTCTTGGTGTTAGTGTTGTTATACGAATGTGTTATTGCAACCCGAATATCTCTGCCAGCGATATAACAAAGTCCAGAGGCGTAGCCCCCAGGAGTACTAACGGAATGGATTCCGGAGTGGTGCAGCATCCTAGAATACAGTAATGCCTTACAGGAATCAATTAGGGATAATCCGTGCGTTATATGGATAGAGTTGAGCCAAACCACCAGTTGGAGCGACGGGGTCACGTGGTCGGCTCCCAATTCGGAGTACCGTTGCCGTCATGCCCTCTTGTGCTATCCGTATGTTGGGTGCTGATATAGATAGGCTCTGCTGTAGTTGGTATCTCCTAAGAGCCTGCAAAAGTGTGGGTACAAGGCGTTGCCATATAAATTTGATACATTACAACCTAATTTCCCCAGACTAATATTAAGTAACTTGGTTTTTCCTCGTGATGTAAGTCTCAACTTGTAAATGGCAATCCCTCACTTTGAGAATGCCAAGTCAGTTCGTTGATTTCTGGTAGCTTTTGAGTTTTTATTGGTTTTGGTCACTGTATGAAATTACCCGGGTGCCGACAATATTGGCATGAACCATGCTTTACCTCATCTGGGGTTAAATTTCTGGAATCCCTCCCTGGTAGGCAACAGACATTGCGTGCTTCCCTCTTCATGCAATGCTTTCAGCAAAACATAAGATTCCTCTATGAGGTGTAGTGCAACCAGACTAATGCACCTGCATGAGAACACTATGCCTGTGTATATTGGTGAGTACTTAACTATGGGTGCAAAAAAAAAAAACGGATACTGATTGTCGTATAAGTAATACTGACGGTCTAGTATAGATGGTGCAATTGTGGGGTGCAACATAAACTGGTACAACCAGACGGATTCTTCGCAATATGTAGGGCAAAAGCATGCGCAGGTATGCACTGACATATATGGATGTTTTAAGCATGGCAAGCTCGGGGCCGGGGGGATGCTGGCGTAGTTGGCAGTGCGCAGCTGGCTGACCTGGGTGAGAGTGGGGCGGTCTCTCAACAGGTAGTGGGTTCGAATCCCGCTCCCCCCGACAAGGTGCTGCCAAAAAGGGAGGAAGGTGTGGGCATGAGGGAAAAAAGGTAGGTAGGGGATGTTGGTGCACAGTATACCATCGGTGTCTAGGCAAACCTGGCACCCAGTGATCACGTTTTGTCCTAGCGGTTATACTCTCCAACAGGGGACGGGGGATACATGTACCTAGCAACAAGTAGTCTAGCTTGACTTTCCTTGGAATTGCACTTGGTACATAGATAGATTAGTGTAGGTAGTTAGGCAGGCGCAGTAGGCGCACACACAGATCGTGTTGTTCCGTGCGAAAACCCAAACCTTCAAAGGGGCGGGAACGGAGCCGCTCATAGCCTAAGGCTCCCTTCGTGGAAAAGACATACGTATAGACTCTAAAAAAAAAAAAAGCTCGGGGCCGCCTCATAGACTTTGGGGGAAAGATGTACAAAAAAAAAAGGCTGCTAGATCTGGCTGCATATGCTAGTTCTATGCGGCTGTGGCAACGCATATACCAGTTTTATGCCTGCATTGATGGGAAGAAGCTATATACTCTAACGAAAGATTGTCTACTAATGATGGAGTAGCCCACTGGAGGGATGTGCGGGCACTTCTGCGTGCGATTTATATCTGCACAGTACTGTATGTATAGTGCTAGAGCGGATAACCGGGAGAAATTGTACGGGCAACCGGTTACCTATCGCATTATATCTTCACTCTGGTGAAGTCACGCCCAGCTTCGCAATTACGCATGTTGGCAATTTGTAAATATCGTTTATGTGAATTACCAGCCTCGGCTCAGTATATTGATACATACCACCTCTTGACAACTACCAATATTGTACACAATGGGCGAATCATCTCAGTAAGCCCTGCTAGAAGGGGCTGGTTTCTGGAGCAGCCCTCTCGAGTTCGTCCAAGTCGTACCTCAGAAGGCGGAGGGGATAGGGAGCTGTGATCAAGACTATTGCTTTTGGGGTGAAAACAGACACCCTGTCGACCACATGTACCTGTCGACCACGTCCGCATACACATCCGAATCCCGCCCTCAATTGCATTTAATTTTACCCCGAGATTTTGACTGCTGTGGAATTAGGTACATATGTACAATAGTTTATATGAAACTCCAGAAAGTGCGACACAAGGGGCTTAGTACTAACCGTCGCTAGCTTGGCAACAGTTTAGTATAACAACCGCTACGAAGTCCTGGGGTTTAGGAACCAGCAACAGCTATAAAAAAGGCAGAAGGGGAGCCCCATATGGAAGGGCACCTCGATATCCCACTTCAGAACCAAATCCTCGTCATTGCTTTACACTGAATATACAGAATAAATGTGGTTCCCGACCTCTCTGATCAGTCTGGCCGTCCTACTACTAGGCTATGCGATGGCTAACCCTATTGCATTACCTGGCAACGTTAACGCAATGGTAGTACGAACTTTGGTATGAATACTAAGTTGCACCCTTTGCTATGGGTATGGCAGGGCAAGGGTTAACATTCAAACCAAACTCATAGTCTGCCAACGCAGAATTGGAGGCATTTCCACTAGTAGAGCGCTCCTACATTGGAACCTCCTGTGGGATTGTCGAGGGGCAAGGGGTACCAGACCCTAGCTTTGATTTTGATAGTATTTACCACAATACATATACCGTTGGGCCAAAAAGCTGTCTCCAGGTTCTCTGCCAGGGTGGGACATCCACCAACGTCTTCATTTGTAACGATGTACGTATTGCCCCATAGCATCCATCACATTTGCAAGTTTGAATCCTAGTTCACGCGGTGCTAATACAATACTTGTACCTAGACAAGTGGAGCTCTGAAGGTTTCAGGTGCGAACGTCTTTTTTGGCGTTAACTACATCATTGATGATTGTGCAGTTCACGGTGCATTTCTGGCTGGAACATCCAGCTGGAGTGAGGGCTACAGAGTGGTGGTTAAGAGGGCTGGGTTTTGCGGCTGATATCTTTGCCAAGGGCCCAGGAGCTCGAGCCCACCATAGGCATCCCTAAGAGGGAATTGGGTAGTAGGCGAAGTGTATTATGCTGGCAAGCAGATGGTAGCTACAGCGTAGTGTGTTATGAAATACAGGGGCTCTTCCCTATAATTACATCTAAGAGACCAGTTCATTTAGCAGCGCAACAGTGCAGGATATAGAACATGCCCACTGGGCTGTTCGAGTGAGGTTCTGTGATTTGTTGCGGGACGCTCAACCGCGGTGCACCTTGATCGGGGGCCGAGACTAGCACCTTGTACTTCGAACGTAGTCCCCCGTGGCCCAACAGGCGCTAGCGCTGTTCACCAGCCTTAGCTTACGTGCTTTAGCCTTTAATGAAGTCCAGATATAGATGACAAAGTGTACGTACAGCGCCCGCCCCAAAAAAACCAGGTCTGTGCTTCAGCACTTGATCCAGATGTAAATGGAAATCACTAAAAGCTGCTAGACTCATGATCAGATAATGTTTGACAGTGGGAGAGGGCAATTCCGGGTATTATGAAGCACACCACCTGATTGATGCAAGTGGTGGGAAAGATGATCCTGTATTTATGCAGGACAGCTCCCCAAGTGTGACTGGAATGTGGGTTTGGTATCTCCTTATCTAAACCCAATTGAGTATGTACAGATATGTGGACTTACCTGAAAAAAATTACCCGCACTTAAGGACATGTGCGGTAGACCTATAGTAGACCTACGGTAGACCTAATACTGGTAGGAGAAAGCACTGAATGCCATTTGGAAAGGAGGTCTGGAATCTCTTTTACAACTATTGAGACCACCATATTCCACAGTTATTATTAAAGCGCAAGGTGAATTTATAGTTCAAGGTCTCAACTATCGCGCCTACGCGGCTAAGTAAGTAATCCCTGTTGAATCAAGCGCCAGTCATGCACCAGCTGACCTTATGCTGGACGTATACTTTTGCCACCCAGTCGTAACATACCCGTTTTTTTTTTTTTTTTCGAAGTCTATACATCTTTTCCCCGAAGGGAGCCATAGGCTATGAGATGGCCCTCCGTTGAAGATTTGGGTGTACCTATTTGGTATGTGCGATAACTCTGTTTTTGCTCTCTTTCCTTCCTCCTTACGCAATATGTACCTAGTATAATAATATATCGGAGTTAAAAAGAAAAAAACTTGCACATTTTTGCCATCGAGCCGAGTCTTTAGCGGCGGGACCAATATAGAACACGTATAAGGAAGATGTTTGTCAACTGAGCATACAGATCTAAACATTTCAGCAAGTTATTCACTGCCAGTTAGTTGAGGATTATATCGACACTCTTGGCCCTTGCAGTCGCCGCGGTTCTTGTATGTTTTGGTGAGGAAAAGCAGTAAGTAATACATAAATTTGTCTCTCTGTGGTTTGTGCATATATATATAGTCTCGTTTTCGGATGGGGTGGTTAACCAAACTAGGTAGGTAGGTAATCGTGCAGCGCAGGGATGTCAAAGTGGGATGATATGTGGGGGCTCTACGTGGGATGAATTGGTATATATATCACCTTGTTTCCCCTCTGGTTGTCTTTCTGTTATTATTATTATCAGTCAATACACTCTTCATCCGGCTGTGCCAGTCAAGTGAGAGCCCCTCATTATCATAATTTTACACAACTACATGTCGGCGCAGTAGGCACACACATAGTAGACTTATGGGGGCCTCGGCATGACCAGCGAGCACAGGTTGGAAAAAAAACAAAAACGTCTCATCAAAATCTCCAGGGGCGCCAATATTGTAAATCATAGGCTACTATTTAACTAGGATTTAACTGGGAGAAGCCACTTTGCTATGGTGGCAATTGCCGGCTCGGAGGTCCACCAGGGCATTTCTCTGGCCCTCACCAACAAGGTTCAAGTTTGGAGAGTCGACACACGGGAACACATAAGCCCGGCGCAGAAATATTTACCCAGAGAGACTGGTATGCACTGTGATAGGGAGTAGCACACTTATGCATTTCATTCCACCAATGATGGATTCTTTGTCATGATCACTCAAAACTCATGCCTTTAAATATGCTGTAAACAGAAAGTGATCTAAGTAGGTGGAAAGAAAATGTCATTTCTTGATTGCATGAGCAAGTGTTTTTTTTTTTTGAAGTCTATACGCCTGTGGAGCCTTGGGCTATGAGGAGGCCCGTTTCCCTTTTCAAGGTCTGGTACACTCGCGGAGCAACAAGTTGCTTAAACACTCTGTCTTCTGAGCCTCAGAAAAACAAAAAGAAACTCGAAGAGAGTATCACGACCTCCGCCACAACGCCCTCATTTCCCGACCTCCCCGCGAATACATGTAGAGCTCTACCACGCCCTTACCGGCCCTCCCCGGAGACAAATGAGGCCCTTCCTCAGCGCAAGTTTAGCCTGTAGAAGAACGCTTCCACAAGACCGACCACATAATCCCCCTCTGGGTCCTTCACCTTCTTCATCCACCCCCCCCTCCCTCTCGCCCATATCCTCCCACCTTCCCCAACTCCTTCCCATCTGCTCCCCATGCATACAAGCCAGGGTTACGTGCCTGTCTGTCTACGAGCGGTAGTAGCGAGGCAAGAGCCAGGGGTGTTTGCGAGTAGACTGGTTGAGGTTGCGAGCCCTGGGGTATGTGATGCCTACTGGTAGTGGGAGGCTAGGAGATATCAAATGTATGTCGGCTGAAGGGAAGCCAGGATTAATTCGCATGCGCCTATGACGAACCCCCACTCAGAGATATAACCAAGCAAGCCGCACATGTGCAAGATTGCAAGCCCATGGTAAGGACGTACACCCGAAAACGGCTTTGCACGCCTCGTACAGAAAACTAAAAAGGCAACAGCCAACAAGGAGGTAACACCAACGATCTAGCGCCCCCCCCCTCCCCTACCCCGCAACTCCGCAACCCCGCAACCCCGCAACCCCGCAACCCCGCAACCCCGCAACCCCGCAACCCCGCAACCCCGCAACCCCGCAACCCCGCAACCCCGCAACCCCGCAACCCCGCAACCCCGTAACCCCACCCTCCGCCTCTGCCCCTGCGAGCTCCGTTGCTCCACGCCAGTGAAAACCCGTGGGAATAGAGAATTATAGTTCTAAAAGGCAATTGCAATTGATTTGAAGGAATACAGTTTGTTCCGTGCACAGTTTCATTCACATCCCGTTGCATCATCCCGTAACCATTCTTCCACCCTTGTCTCCTTCTCTTTCCTCACCCTTTCCTCCTCCTCCATCACCCACCGCCTAATGCTCTCGTCCCCCGTGCCAATCATTCTCACTAGCTCCAACAGCCCGTGTACCTCTGGCTCATCCACATCCTCCCCATCGTCGTCATCCTCCTCCGGAAAATCATGCACCACGCCCTCAAACCCTGCGTACAACTCCTCAAAGATGCCCCTGGGGTGGTGGTATTGATCGGGGAGCCACAGCATCGTGGGGTTATGGTTATCGGTGTTGCTATCCGCCAGAACTTGTAGCTGACTGGCATATTGTTGTAATCGATCCAGGTCGGAAGGCGTGAAGCGCACTTCGGGAGTAAAACTCTTCCAGATCCTCGTCCATGGGAGCCGGACAGGGTGCTCGTCGACAATTATCCAACTTGGTACTCTATCGCGATAGTTACTCCCATCCTCATACAAAGGTCTAACCGGGTCCCCAAACTCCTCTGGTGTGGTATTAATATCGTCACCATCCTTCCCACAGATATACGGCATGGGTATATATTTCCACCTCAACTCCGGAGGTAGCTGCGCGACCCACGCCTGGGACTCGAGACCATCCAGTCGCGCGCCAGAGTATGCGGGGATGGGGAAGACGCTGAGAGTGAGGACGCGTTGTCGGACATCGTTGTGGATGGAGAGGACGAGTGCGGAGTGGTAGTTTCGTGGGGTGGCGCGGGTGGGGGCCGAGGAGGAGAGGCGCGAGCTGTTACGGCTGAGCTGCACGCCGGCATACAGACCACGTAATGTGGTGTGGGTGGCCTAACCTACCCCACTTTCCTATATATTCACGCTCTTGTACCTAGTTAGATCTTCAGATTCCTAGCGAAGTT
>Ga0307514_10001917_pt1 | contig 22832 bp, 18 predicted proteins | sample 16_EM_MG_FD_203088 | JGI IMG/M metagenome (GOLD analysis project Ga0307514, IMG submission 203088) | Populus trichocarpa ectomycorrhiza microbial communities from riparian zone in the Pacific Northwest, United States - 16_EM | ecosystem: Host-associated > Plants > Roots > Unclassified | place...
ACCTATAACAACAACGCAGTCACTGAACAACTGTAGTGTTGTTGGGTTGGAACGAGACTCTAATAACATCTTCAGAGAGGTACCCTCTGTTATACGTGTGAGTCTCATCAGGTTCCAACTACTGGTTGTTGAGCTACATCAAGTTGAAAATACTTAGCACCAAAATTATATGGTGGCTATTACCCTGAACTTACATAGGTTACCCTGAACTTACTACTCTTACCCTGAAGTTTAGTCAGCCCTGACCCTGAACTCAACTTCGGAGCTTAATAACTCAACGAGCGTCGCCCGGATTAAATTAAGAAAATTACCATCACGTCCGGCTCACCGAATACCCCTAGATTCAACCCCCAAAGTATGAATCTGAGAACATTTTTGCAGAAGCATAATTCCGTAAACATAAATAAAAAAATCAACCACGTAGGGGGTAATTTAGACCTAAGTGGGTCCGGTGACACTATAAGGGGGTATGAGCTGAGCAGAGCTGAAAATCGGGTGTAGCGAAAAGTTAATTGGAAGAAATTCGGTCCAAGTTAATCCTAGGACAGATTTATGCGCTGATTCCAAATCTGAACTCAGAATATTTTTATGATTTAAACCCGTGAAGCTATTGACCTGCTTTGGTGTAGGCTATACGTCCCTAAAGTGGCAAGGTAGGCTTTTACATTTATCTCATGAAGTACATTCCTGATTAAGATGAACTAAGATTCTATTGTGAAGTACGCATCAAGGGCTTTCTAATGAGATGATAACTAACTCATTCGGGGTTATATCCGCAGAGTTATGAGCAGTTGAATTATAGTATAAGCTATAATATCAATAGACACTAGAAGCCAGTATGTGGAATTACTGAATACTTACATTGCAATCTCATGATACTTGGCTAGCCGAGTCTGCACTCGTATCGAGGATTTGCTGATGTATTACAATAAAGTAATGTGGGATTGCGTATGACTTGCAAATTAATTCGCAACTACTTAACGGTTGCAGAATGCTCAATGCAAGAACAGGATATTAGTTCTCAGTTGACTCAAGTGTGTACAATGACTTCTTAGGTAGGGGTAATGTCGACGACTGAGAATTATACATGATGGTGTGAAGTGACTATTATTGGAATTGAACGAACTGCGTGAATAAGAACACTACTCTGCAACCACGCATTATAACTAGTTGAAAGTAGCTGAAGGTTGAGATTGCACCCACCACAAGTGTTAATCAAGTCTCGAGAAACATACTGCCTACAAAGTTCTAAGTTAATATTGGAATACAGATTTCATCTGGTTAGGAAAATCCTTGTTGAGTTCGACTTGTATTGAAATCATACTAAACTTTAATCCTAAAAGACTTAACCTGAGTTGCGGGTTGTTTCTGTTGTGGGATAATATTTGGCCCCACTATTTATCTGCTGAAGTTCAAGTATAAAGGGATAATAGTGGCCCCGTAACATACAAGCTTGTAGATACTGCTACAGCCGAACCTCTGTGGTAGTCAGGCATGATGGTTTATCTCCTACTAAACGGAGTATGGTTTTACTACTGGAATATCATCTCGGTGGTCAAGTATCTGCTGCATCAGAACGCTTATGTAGGCGATATGGCATAGGGTCCTCAGCAAGAGTATGACAGGGAGGGCAATCAAGCATACAGTGAGATCAATACTGCAATATGGTGCGAGTACAATCAAGTACGTATTTCACATATCCAGTATTGGATTGGTGACTGATTATAGCTAGAAATTGCTCCCAGAAGGGGGAATACTTGTGCCTCTGCTCTTAGTATCGGATGAAACACACCTGATGAACTTTTCAGGGGATAAAAAGCTGTGGCCTGTATATATGAGTATAGGAAACATCTGAAGCTCTATACGGAATATGCATACAATACATGCATGGATACTCATTGCACTTCTTCCCGTTAGTCCCAAATAAGTCAACAAAATACCGGGGTACTCAGTGAAGATGCAGGAGCAACAGGCCTTTGAAACTGTACATGAGGTATTCGTACATTTGTTAAAGCTCTTCTCTGATGCCAGATGTCAGATAGGATTTGAAATGATTTGTGCCAACGGAAATGTTCGCTTATCCTTCCCTAAGTTGTTTTGTTAGCTCACTAGCTATATGGAAAATGCTACGATTCATGCTATCGCTAGCAACCACTGTCCTGTTTGCATAGTTCTGGTCGAGAAGCTAGGCAAGTATTCTGAGACTGGTTATCCTAGACACTCTCACGCAAATTATATAACAGCTTATAGGGAATCCAATGCATTGAGTCTGAACAAACAGGGGGTGAAGAATATCAACAATACCCTGTAGTTACTTCCTGAGTTGAACCCCCCAGACCTAGTCTGAGCAGACATTCTGTACAATATCCTCCTTGGAGTATGGAAGTATATGATGGATTGGATTCAAGATTTTCTAAAACACTATGAGCGAAAAAATGCATTTGACTACGTTTGGCGTCGATTGCTACCATATCCAAGGTTCTTCGTTCCAACCAAACCATACTGGGTGGTATCGTAATGGTCTGGGAAAGAAATGCGAAACTTCGCCAAGGTTATCCTGGGAACATTTGCTGCTGCCTTGCATCGGACAACCAACCAACCACGACTGACTGGGGGTCAAGTTCAAGAGTTTAATAAAGCAATCCTTTGTGTGCATAGCCTGCTTGACTTCCATCTCATGATGCAGTATCCCAGTCATACAGATCAAATGATTTCTTATTTGAAGCGGTACCTACGGGAGTTTCATGAAACCAAGAATATATTCTTCCACTTTCGTATGGGCAAGAAGGTGAAGAAGGCAGCTGCAAAGACACACAAGAATCTATGGAAGAAACAATTACAAGCATCGATTGCAGATCTCATGACATCGGAAAAGCTGAAGCTACATCACATAGACGCCTTACAATATCAGGAGTTGGTTGGTGAGATCTTGAGAGAAGGAGCACATTACAATTTTCCAAAGATTCATCTGATCTCCTATTATGCTGAACAGATAGTAAAGTTTAGTGTTCTGGGGCAGTTTTCTACTGACATAGCTGAACCCATGCACAAGGGATTCAAGGACGCTTATCGTCACAGCAATAAGGTTAATGCCTCACGCTAAATCATCACTACCTACCCGAGGGATCATACATTTGCCATGAAAGATTTAATGATCAGTCCTTGGACCCAAATCAGAGAGTTGGAACATCAGACCGCAAACACTAGAATAAGACTCGAGAAGGACCAGGTTTATTTAAGATTGCAAGGAAAGATTGATTTGGGAACTGTATCGAGTCTGGGAGACTTGGAGCATGTAAGTAAGTTAGATAATTTGAAATTGGCTACGAGAGTATATTTAACATGTGAACTCTAAGAAACAGATTGTCACACAGAGGAGCTGTTAAGTCAGGATATTCAAGCTGATTGTACTCTGCAAATTCCAGTGCTAAACTTCAGTGGAGAAGGGGTTGTTCTTCATATTGCAAGATACATGAGAGAGAAGGAATTCTGTGGGAAAGCAAGAAATGATTGGATTTGGGTTCGAAGTCACATGGTATCAGGTAAGGCTCAGCCAAACTTGTTAAATGGACGAATACCTAGGAGATTGAATTTGCTGTTCAAAATCACAAGTAGGGGTACTGTATATCGACTGGCACATGTGACTTTACTTCAATATGTAGGTGACGCGGTGGTACAAGGTGCAGAAGAGATGTTGTGCATCCGATTGCTAACGCTGGCAGATAATGTAATGGTGGGCATTGCCAAAATTAGGAGCATAGCACATTTAATCCCAGTGGAGCCAGGAGAAAGCTAGTTGGTGAACAACAGGATAGATCTGGAGACATGGAACTTGGTGTATGATTAGGAAATAGATAGTTTGTGGTGTTAGTATCACAAACCTTGGTCTACCAGCTCCCACACTCGTGCTGCGCCCTGGCACAACTCTTACTTCACAATTTTGGTTGTGAAAATGATTCACATATTGTAGGCGTGAGATAGTGATAGTCAATTGCGGTTAGCAGGAGAGATGGTTTACAACTCTGGAGCCCTGGTTTGCTACCACACTTGTGCCACAGCCTAGTATGACTCTCACTTCGCATCATCACTTGTCGTCATGTTGACTGTGTAAGACAGTTAGCAGGGGAGATTTTGAGTGAATTCAAGTAGGCGGATATATGGGATCAGGAAACATAAAGTAATTGGGGAGATGTACCAGACGCGGAATAGGAAAGCACCGAGTCGTGAAGCAGGTTTTAGAAGTGTGCACACTGCGACGCAGATTTTTTTTTGCTGATGGAAGGCATGCTACAGGCATATGGGAAGATGGGGCGGTTTACAACTCAGATTTTTTTTTGCTGATGCTGATCCAAGATCAGGAAAAAACAAGACTCTCAACCTGGTTACTAAAGTGGCATGCTTGGAACCAGGTTGTCTACTCATTTTAGGTTTCGACTGGATAACGCCACAATACGATAAGCTAAGGGTTTCCACTCCTTATAGCCTGGAGCTAAAAAGAGCATTGGAGATTCAAGAGGTGACGGATTTTTCTGAATTTGTTGAAATTCTGGAACAGAGTTCTTATGTCAGTCTTATGCATGTGGGAAAGTGGGAATCTAGGCGTTTGTCAACTGGTAAAGTCCACAGGATAATACAAATTAGCATGGACGAAGACCTGAGGACACTAGTTGAAAGATTGCCAGTCCAATATAGAGATTTCGTTGAAATGTTTGGAAAAGCTGTACAAGCTTCCCTGCCTGCACATGGACCTCAAGACATGGTAATAGACCTGGAACCTGGAAAACAGCCACCTTCTGGGAAACTGTATCCTCTGTCCCCTAATGAGCTAGAACTGCTCAAGGAATACCATGATGAGATATTAAGAACTGGGAAAATTCAGCCAAGTAAGAGCACTACTGGAGCCCCAATATTTTTTGCCAAACAAGCCAATGGCAAGCTGCGAATAGTGGTAGACTATCGTGTCCTCAATGCCATTACTATCAAAGACAAGTACCCTCTACCTCTGATGACGACCTCAATGGAACAAGTCAAAACTTCTCAAGTCTTTTCCAAACTTGACTTGAAGTTACGATTTAATTTGCTACGCATAGCTGAAGGAGACAAATGGAAAACTATATTCAAACCTAGTTATGGTTTGTACGAGTATACGGTAATGCCCTTTGGGCTTATAAATACTCCATATGTTTTTCCAAGGCATCTCAACAATATTCTATCTGAGAAAATTGACCACGGTGTAGTCATATATATAGATGATATCTTAATATACACTTAGACTGAAGAAGAGCATGTAGAACTCGTAGATTGGGTGCTTAAGAAGCTATCAGAAACTCGCCTTTGTATCAATATTGACAACAGCATTTTCTATAGGCTAGAAGTCGAATTTGTAACCTCTCAGATATGTACTCAAGATCTCCAAATGAGCCAGAAGAAAGTCGAAGACATTCTGAACTGGCCAGCACCAAGAAGTGTGAAAGAGGTTCAAACATTTATTGGGTTTGCTAACTTTTATTGCGGATTCGTCCGAGGCTTTGGCAAACTTATACTCCCTATACAAACCCTCACATACAATGGTGTCAGGGGCAATTGGATACAGCAATATTAAGAAGCCTTTGAAGAGTCAAAATACAGGTTCACGATAGCTTCTATACTATGTCTCTATTACTCAGAACAGTGCAAACAAATCGAGACAGATGCCTCAGATCTGGCCAAGGCCGGAATCCTGTCTCAATATGAACCAGATAAGCGCTGGCACTTATTGGCATTCTACAATAAATGCTTTCTCCCAGCTGAACAGAACTATGATTTTCATGACAAGAAGATGGTAGTAATTGCAAACTGTTTCCAAGAATAGAGATACTTCGTACTGGGTGCACCTGAGCAGATAGTGATATATACAGATCATAAGAACTTGGAGTACTTTAACACTACTAAACTCCTCAACCGAAGGCAGGCAAGATGGACAGAGATCTTAAGCAAATTTACTTTCAAGATCATCTACTGCCCAGGTGAGAGAAATGGCACGGCTGATGCCTTATTGTGTCGAGTTGATCCTGAACTTGAAGGAGAGGAGGACAAGTAGGACCTGACAATCCGTATGTTGAAAGCAGGTCAACTCGACCTAGAAAGGGGTGAAGAGACCCTAGTAACATGCCAAATTATGTAAGTAAAGGCTTTACAAATAGAAGAGTCAAAATAGGCGAAGAAAATCCTTGAAGCTGGGCTACAAGATAATACATAGTTAAGAATCTGGAATTCCTTAAAGATGCATCAGCCAAAAAAGATTGGCATTGTAATGCCACACCAGGCATTACAATGCCAAATTGCACTATCAGCACTATGTGCATTACAACACTACGATTTGTCTTATATGCGATTCACAATTTAATCACGCATTATTTGCAATTCCTAATTCCATCGCGCACCCCAGTGTTATTTTGACCTCCCAATTTAAAACTCAACTCAGAATGCACATAGTGTGCTTTTCTTGGACTTAGCGAAATTTTTCTCTTTACTAGCTGGCTTAGTAATTTATATCACTAGATGGGGCAGCCATTTCCCCAGATATAGGTATCAACTCTCTTGGTACTTACTCAGGCATAGGTATCAACTCTCCTACTACTCAACTGCTGGGGTCGTTCTTTTGCCAGGTATAAGCAACAACTCTGCCAGTACTCACTAGTTGGGTTAATAAACTTGCCAGACTTAGGTATCGACTCTATTACTACTCACTAGCTGGAGCAGCAATTTCGCATAGTATAAGCAATTTCGTACAGTATAGCTAACAGCTCTGCTAGGACTCAGTGGCTGGGGCAATCAGATCGGTATTTACTCTCCTCTTACTCGCTGGCTAGGGCAGCAATTTCGCACAGTATCAGGAATTGGATACAGTATAGAAAATATCTCTGTTAGGATTATTCGCCCAATACCCACCAGCTGTGATACCGAATTCACAATTACTATATTGGGATATTGCCGGATATTGTCGCATATTGCAGTCTGGAATTTAGAGGTCTTATTTAGGATGAGTTCCATTGGATGTTGTGGATTCGACTAACTCAGTGGGGAGATTGGTGAGGTTGGGGAGGTTGGATATAAGATAACACGGCAGGATAGTGAATCAGATATGGGATAGGTAGTCACAAATACACCTTTTCTGCTGGGACTTAGAGAAAAGATTTGATAGCACTCACCCACATCTCTACCAGCACTCACTCATATCTCTACCAGTACTCACCTATTACTCACTTGTTACTCGATGGCTGGGGCAGCAATTTTGCACAGTATAAGCAATTTCGTACAGTCTCCCTAACAGCTCTACTAGAACTCGTCGGCTGGGGCAATCAGATCGGTATTTACTCGCCTGTTACTCGCTGGCTGGGGCAGCAATTTCACACAGTATAAGGAATTTCGTACAGTCTAGCTAACAGGTTTGCTAGGACGCGGCGGCTGGGGCAATCAGATTGGTATTTACTCGCCTGCTATTCGGCCGCTGGGGTAGCAATTTTGAGAGGAAATGTGAAAGAATAGAATATCAGTGGATTATGTACATAGATCTAGATAAAATAGCATAAACATGAAAATGCAAATAAAAATATATGCAAGAGATCAAGAAGCGCCAGTAGCACGGGTACCGCTAGTGAGGTTATAGGAGTATCATGAGACACAGTGGGCAACATGAAGTGTCGTAGGTGTTATGGGAGACAAAACAAAGTTGAAAGCATAAATTACAGTCGGAAACATCAATTACAGTCGGAAACAGCAATTACAGTAGGAAACTTGAATCATGGTTGGAAACATTAATTGCAACTGGGCGTGTCAGTGGTATTGGCGAGTGTGATTAGCATTTTGAAAAGAGGGCGATATCCACTTTGGCATTATAATACCAGCGATGCCGGGGATAGCATTGTAATGCAGGGCCTTGTGTTATAATCAGGGGTTTGTATTTTTGGCATTATAGGCACGGCGTGCACATAGTGCAGATTTTTTTTTTGCTGATGTGGGCAAAGACTATGCAGGACTGGAGCACTACGGTTTAGAGGACAACATGGCAACCTACGAGTGGCACTTATATATCCCTGATCATAATTCCTTTACGTTGAAACTCACTGTCACAGAGTGACACCCAGCCCTTCCCGAGAAACTTGTATCAATAAAGAATGACCCTGATAACCCTGGATAGGAATCAGGAAGACTTGGGAAAGTCTTGTGCATATTACTCAACTTAGAAATAGTTGAATACTTCTAACCAGGACAATGCAGTCACAGAACAACTGTAGTATTGTTGGGTTGGAACGACACTCGAATAACATGTTCAGAGAGGTACCCTCTGTCATACGTGTGAGTTTCGTCAGGTTCTAACTACTGGTTGTTGAGTTATATCAAGTTCAAAATACTTAGTACCAAAATTATATGGTGGCTATTACCCTGAACTTGCATAGGTTACCTGGAATTTATTACTCTTACCCTGAAGTTTAGTCAGTCCTTACCCTGAACTCAACTTCGCAGCTTAATAACTCCACGAGCGTGGCCCGGATTAAATTAAGAAGATTACCATTGCATCCAGCTTACCGAATACTCCTAGATTCAACCTGCAAGGTAATAATTCAAGAACATTTTTGTGGAAGCATAATTCCGTAAAAATAAATAAAAAAATCAACTACATAGGATGTAATTTAGACCTAAGTGGGTACAGTGATACTATAAGAGAGCATGAGTTGAGCTGAGCTGAAAATCAGGTGTAGTGAAAAGGTAATTGGAAAAAATTCGGTTCAACTTAATTCTAGCACAGAATTACGCGCTGATTCCAAATCTGAACTCAGAATACTTTTATGATTTAAACTCGTGAAGTCATTGACCTGTTTTGTTGTGGGCTATAAGTTCCTAAAGTGACAAGTTAGGCTTTTGTATTTATCCCATACAATATATTCCCGATGAAGATGAACTAAGACTCTATTGTGAAGTACGCATCAAGGGCTTTCCAATTAGATGACAACTAAGTCATTTGCAGTTATATCTGCGGAGTTATAAGCAGTTGAATCATCAGTTTACCCATAATGGCAAGAGACACTAGACGCAAGCAAGCGGAATTACCCAATCCTTACTTTAATATCTCATGATACTTGGATAGCCGAGTCTAGACTCGTATCGAGAATTTGCTGATATATCGCAATAAAATAAGATAGGGATTGCGTACAACTTCCAAATTAATTCCCAACTACTTAACGGTTGCAGAATGCTTAATGCAAGAACCAGATATTAGTTCGCAGTTAAGTCAAGTGTGTATAACGACTTCTTAGGTAGGGTAATACTGGCGACTGAGAATTAAACAAGATAGTGGGAAGTGACTATTATCAGAATTGAATGAACTGTGCGAATAAGAATACTACTCTCCAACCACGCATTATAAATAGTTGAAAGTAACTGAAGATTGGGATCGTGCCCACCACATGTGTTAATCAAGTCTCGAGAAACACACCACCTACAATGTTCTAAGTTAACGTTGGAATACAGATTTCACTTAGTTAGGAAAATACTTGTTGAGTTCGACTTGTATTGAAATCGTACTGGACTTTACATACTGAAAGACTTAACCTAAGTTGCAGGTTAGTTCTGTTGGAGGATTAAATTCGGCCCCACTACTTATCGGCTGAAGTTCCAGCATAAAGGGATAATAGTGGTCCGGTAATATAAATAGAACCTCCTGATACATACAAAAATCCCAAGAATGTAAAAATCAGCGCATTATTCTATAATCTGTGCATGCGAGCATTAAAGCTCATCCTGTTTGGATAAACCATGCCTAAAAATCCAAGATGATGCCCTCCAAAGCTTCCATGAACGCTGCCTAAATACCATGATTCCCATCAAATCAAAACAAACCTAATTATCCAACCAATATATCCTCACGGCACAAATAACCTTCCTGAAGAAAACAAATCTTCCAGTTAAAAATAATATGATAACCCTAAATTCTCAGTGCAAACTAAATAAATAACACAACTCACGAAAACTAGTACCTGCTTCATAACGGGATATCAAGGCTCCTTTCATATTGTGGTACTGGGGCATTGTCGGTAACCAGGCAAAGTAGTCAGAGATCGAGATATTGGTAGGGGGTGGAGTACCAGCCACCATACAATAGCCGAAGGGCAGGTTCAAGGGCCTCCTATTAGACCCTGGCTTGTCGGGCTGTGGTCGACAGCCATGCAGGGTCATCCGGAGGTTAAGGAAATTGGGGGCTATAAGGTAGGACATATTCATCACAGAATAGCCAGGAATGGGGTTCGGGGGCTCCTATTTATTTCGGACAACTAAGACATAGTCAGTCATCATGGGAACTGGTTAGAGGTTGAGTCTACTAGGATAGAATATAATTCACAGTGTACAGCAAGGATGGTAGGGTCAGCCACACAAGGGCAGAGAGCAAGGTCTTACCCACATCGAGACACAGGGGTATCTGGGTATCGAGTTATCCAGGATATCAGGATATTGGGATATCAGGATATCAGGATAACAGGATATCGAGGTTTCAGGGTTGGCAGGCTTGCAGGATTGATAGAGCTTGTAGGATGATCAAGAGTGGAGGAACTGGTTCAGGGGTAGCAAGACTGGCAGTGCTGTCGAAGCTGGCAGGCTAGGAGAGCTGGAAGGACATGCGGAGCTGTGAGAGCTGGAGGCGAGAGCTGGAAGTGAGAGTTTGCCAGCCTAGGCATATGTTCCAGTGCTGATGTCTAGGTCATATTGCCAGTGGAAGTTAAGCTGCCAGTCGGGATCATGTTCCTAGGTAGGAGGTCATGTTACCAGGTGGGTCAGAGGTCGAGGGTCACCCTCGGGAAGGATGACAGAGTCGCAATGGTGATTTCACTCTTTTATCCCAGCAGAGTATATAGTGTCAGACATGGCATATGTGTGGATACTGGATATCGGAGGTAGGGGCGAGCACTAGGGTTAGGGTTCATTACATCTATAGCCACACCAAAACAGGTCTATAACTTTATGAGTTTAAATCATACATGTATTTTGAGTTCAGATTTGGAATCAGCATATAATCCTGTCCTAGAATTAACTTGAACTGAATTTTTTCCAATTAACTTTTCACTACACTCGATTTTCAGCTCAGCTCAACTAGTGCCCTGTTTTAGTATTACTGGACCTACTTAGGTCTAAATTACCCTCTATGTGGTTGATTTTTTTATTTGTTTTTATGGAATTATACTCCTGCTAAAATGTTCTCAGACTTATACTATGAAGGTTGAATCTAGAGGTATTCGGGAAGTCAGACGCAACAGTAATTGTCTTAACTTAATTCTGGTGACACTTGTTGACTTATTAACCTCTGAAATTGAGTTCAGGGTAAGGGCTGCCTAAACTTCAGGGTAAGGGTAGTAAGTTCAAGGTATCTTATGCAAGTTCAGGGTAATAGCCACCATATAATTTTGGTGCTAAGTATTTGCAACTTGATATAACTCAACAACTAGTAGTTGGAACCTAACGAAACTCATACGTATAATAGAGAATACCTCTCTGAACATGTTATTAGAGTCTCGTTCCAACTCAACAATACTATGCTTACTCAGTGACTGCATCGTCCTCATTAGAAGTGCTCACATCAGGAAAAAAAGTAAAAAAATGAACATGGGGAATTAAGACAATCCTATGTAATTGGGGTAAATCGGGAGTGTATCGGGCGGCATCCGTCACTTTTCCAAAAGTGTCTCCAAGAGGAAAACTGCTAGCTCCGATGACACTAAAAGATATCAGGAGACACCTGAGAGACACGTGAGAGACACCAGGAGACACCAATGCCACAATGACACACGATGACTCACGAAGCCGCGGTTATTTCTTTTGCTGATGTGGGTATTTGTAACTTGAGTAATATGTGCAAGACTTCCTCAAGTCTTCCTGATTCCTATCCAGAGTTAATAAAGTCGTTCTTTATTGATACGAGTTCCTCAGGGAGGGCTAGATATTACCCTATGACAGAGGGCTAATTTGGGATAAGGTCTGTAGCATATAACTCATTCGACTGACCTGCTCAGGAGACTGAGAAGGTTGGGTATAAGACAATATGGCAGGATGGTGGATCTGACACAGGATAGATACAGATATCTCTTTTCTGCCATAACTTGGGAAATAGGATAAGCCTAGTTAATCTAGCACTCGCAGATATCTCTACCAGCACTTGTCTACATTTCTACCAGTACTTATCAACTGTGGCAGCTATTTCACTAGGCATTGACAAAAACTCTCCCAGTACTTGGCTGGTGAGGGAATGAACTTGCCAGACTTAGGTAACAAGTCTCTCACTGCTCAATGGCTGTGATAGTAAATTCGTATATTATAGCTAATAGTTTTGTTGGGACTTACTAGCTAGGGCAATCAGGTTGGCATTTACTCTCCTCTTACTTGGTGGCTGGGATGTCATGGGGTGACACCCAGCCTTTCCCGAGGAACTTGTATCAATAAAGAACGACCCTAGTAACCCTGGATAGGAATCAGGAAGACTTGGGGAAGTCTTGCGCATATTACTCAAGTTAGAAATACTTAAGTACTTCTAACTAGTGCAATGCAGTCACTGAACAACCGTAGTGTTGTTGGGTTGGAACAAGACTCTAATAACATGTTCAGAGAGGTACCCTCTGTTATACGTGTGAGTTTCGTCAGGTTCCAACTACTGGTTGTTGAGCTACATCAAGTTGAAAATACTTAGCACCAAAATTACATGGTGGCTATTACCCTGAACTTGCATAGGTTACCCTGAACTTACTACTCTTACCCTGAAGTTTAGTCAGCCCTTACTCTGAACTCAACTACGGAGCTTAATAACTCAACAATCGTCGCCCGAATTAAATTAAGAAAATTACTATCGCGTCCGACTCACGAAATACCCCTAGCTTCAACCCTCAAAGTATGAACCCGAGAACATTTTTGCGGAAGCATAATTCCGTAAAAATAAATGAAAAAATCAACCACGTAGGTGGTAATTTAGAACTAAGTGGGTCCAATAACACTATAAGGGCGTATGAGCTGAGCTGAGCTGAAAATCGGGTGTAGTATAAAGTTAATTCGAAAAAGTTCAGTTCAAGTTAATTGTAGGACAGAATTACGAGCTGATTCCAAATCTGAACTCAGAATAGTTTTCTGATTTAAACTCGTGAAGTTATTGACCTGTTTTGGTGTAGGCTATAGGTCCCCAAAGCGGCAAGTCAGGCTTTTACATTTATCTCATGAAGTACATTCCTGATTAAGATGAACTAAGATCCTATTGTGAAGTACGCATCAAGGGCTTTCCAATGAGATGATAAGTAAGTCATTCAGGGTTATATCTGCGGAGTTGTGAGCAGTTGAATTATATGATAACCTATAATATCAATGGACACTAGACCCCAGTAGGCGGAATTACGGAATACTTACTTTGCAATCTCATGATAATTGGCTAGCCCAGTCTAGACTCATATCGAGGATTTGCTGATTTATTACAATAAAATAATGTGGGATCGCGTATGACTTCCGAATTAATTTGTAACTACTTAACAGTTGCAGAATGCTCTATGCAAGAACAGGATATTAGTTCTCAGTTAAGTCAAGTGTGTATAATGACTTCTTAGGCAGGAGTAACGCCGGTGACTGAGAATTATACAAGATGGTGTGAAGTGACTATTATTAGAATTGAACGAACTGTGCAAATAAGAACACTACTCTCCAATCGCGCATTATAAATAGTTGAAAGTAGCTGAAGGTTGGGATCACACCCACCACAAGCATTAATCAAGTCTCGAGAAACATACGGCCTACAAAGTTCTAAGTTAACGTTAGAATACGGATTTCACCTAGTTAGGAAAATACTTGTTGAGTTCGACTTGTATTGAAATCATACTGAACTTTGATCCTGAAAGACTTAACCTGAGTTGCGGATTATTTCTGTTGTAGGATAATATTCGGCCCTGCTAATTATCTGCTCAAGTTCAAGCATAAAGGGATAATAGTGGCCCCATAACATGGGGCAGCAATTTCACACAGTATCTGAAATTTCACACAGCATAGCTAACAGCTCTACTAGAACTCGCCAGCTGAGGCAATCAGGTTGGTATTTACTCTCCTATTACTTGGCAGCTGGGGCAGCAATTTCCTGCAGTGTTAGAAATTTCACATAGGATAGCTAACAACTATGCTAGGACTCACCAGCTGCAGCACTCAGGTTAGTATTTACTATCCTCTTACCTGGCGGCTGGGGCAGCAATTTCACGTAGTATCAGAAATTTCATACAGTTTAGTCTACAGCTCTGCTAGGGTGCGCCAGTTGAGGCAATCAGGATAGTATTTACTCTTCTCTTACTTAATGCCTGGGGGAGCAACTTTATACTATATCAGAAATTTCATATAGTTTAGCTAACAACTCTGCTAACAGCTTGACTAGCACTCACTGGCTGAGATAATCAGGTCAGCATTTACTCTCCTCTTACTAGGCAGGTAGGGTAGCAATTTCATACAGTATCAGAAATTTCATACAACCTCTGCTAGTACTCGCCAGTTGCAGCAATCAAGTTAGTATTTACTCTCCTATTACGTAGCGGCTAAGGCAACAATTTCGTACCGCATTAGAAATTTTGCGCAGAATAGCTAACAACTATGCTAGGACTCACCAGTTGGGGCAAGCAGGTCAGTATTTACTCTCCTCTTACTCGGTAGCTGAGGTAGCAATTTCACCCAGTATTAGAAATTTTGTACAGTTTAGCCTACAGCTCTGCTAGGACTTGCCAGCTGATACAATCAGGTCGGTATTTACTTTCCTCTTAGTCCGCAGCTAGGGCAGCAACTTCACACCATATCAGAAATTTTATACAGTTTAGCTAATACCTCTACTAACAGCTCAGCTAGGACTTGCTGGCTGAGGCAATCAGGTCAGTATTCACTCTCCTTTTACTTGGCAGGTGGGGTAGTAATTTTATACAGTATCAAAAATTTCACAGAGCATAGCTGATGGATCTGGTCTTACTCAGCAGCTGGGGCAGCAATTTAGTACAGTATCAGAAATTTCATACAGTCTAGCTAACACCTCTACTAGGACATAGTGGCTAAGGTACTCAGATAGGTATATACGCTCCTCTTACTTGGCGGCTGGGGCAGCAATTTTGTACAGTATCAGAAATTTCATATAGTATGGCTCATAGTTCTGCTCTTACTTGGCGGCTGGAGCAATCAGATCGCTATTTACTCTGCTCTTACTTGGTGGCTGGGGTAGCAATTTCGGGTCATGTGAGAAATTTCCCACAGGCTAGCTCACAGCTGTGCTAGGAGTCGGCAAGTGAGGCAATTAGGTCGGTATTTACTGTCATATTACTCGGCGACTAGGGTATAGAATATGGGTATATTATGTAAATAGATCTAGAGAAAATCGTATAAAAATAAAAATGCAAATAAAAATATATACAGTATATTCAGGAAGCGCTAGTAGCACAGGTACTATGAATGAGATTATGGGAGTATCATAGGATTGAGTGCATAATATGAAGTATCAGCTGTGTTATGAGAGGGAAAACAAAATTGAAACTATGAGTTACAATCAGAAATATCAATTACAGTAGGAATCATCAATTATAACTAGGGACGTCAGTGGTATTTGAGAGCACGATAAGTATATTGAAAGTGGAAATAAGATTTAACATGTTGGTTATATTGCGAGTACAGGCCAGAACAAAAAAGTGCTTTAGAATCCAAGTGTTTACAGGAATCGCATTATAATACAAGCCTTGCATTAGAATTACGAGTTAGTATTTTTGGTACTATGTGCACAATGTGTATATAGTACAAACTTTTTTTTTCCTGATGTACATAATATGAATATATATACTAAAAGCACACCCTATTCTATATATTCGCATACTATATAATATATATCTGCGAAAACCAATATGAAAAAACAAAGCAAAATGCCAGATCCCGTTAAGTTATCAACAGGGAAAATGAAGGAGAGGAGCATGGAAGACACAATGATAACTAGACCTATGATATCGGTCTTAATGCTATTCCCACTACCTCATCAAATAGGGGTTCTATTCATTAATAGGAAGGATGTTAGTGATTTTATACTTCAGTACGAGGATCTTATTATGGACTGGTTAGATAAACCACATATAAAAAAGGTTCTTCTTTACTATGACAAAATCATAGGAAAATATGTGAAAACACTTGGAATATACATTCATAGCAGTAATTGGGAAGGATTTGTCAGGGAATTAAAATCTCTGTAATTTCCAGATGAGACACGTTGCTGGCAAAAAGCAAGAGGAGTCTAATAGATTATGCAGAAGAAGGACAAGTGAAGACAATTCTAAAGATTAGGATAATAATGAGCTTGAAGAGATCTTGGACACAGACCTAATAACTGTATGAAAATCAGAATTAGGGAATGAGGACGATATGGAAAATATGGATATATTAATTAATAATAATGAGATAGATGAGAATGATGATGTGCCAGAAAGAAGATAAGCTAACTGTAACAGGATGCTGCCCAGAGAAATCCGTAAGTAGGAAAGCTAGACCTATATCAGACTTGTATGAAATAGTGTGGCATATAGAAACAAGAGTAAAAACAAGAGCATGTGTGAAGATACGTGATGATAATCCTTGTATATGAATAGTAATAGGAAACAAGCTGAGATATCGTCATAGATAATAGAGATAACGATGTGAGTTACTAGAAATAGATGAAACAATAAGAGGATTAATAGTATAAGCTGGGGAAATAATACAAGAAACAAGTGCAGATTGCATGTCCCAATGCTCTCTTTCATTCTGTAAGACTGAGACCTTGTATATGTCTATTGTGAAGTATGGGGAAGAGATAATTCGTCATAATATCTGCGAGATTCTCACCAGTAGGGACATAACTCAGGGTAAATAACTTGCAGATTAGGTGTTCCTGAGTAAAGTGGTAAAAGACAGAGATATGTTTAGTCTTAGGATTGTTGATAGGATTCTCAGCGATATTTATGCTTGAGATATTATCAGCTTTGAGTTCAACAGGAATGGTGAAGCTAACTTGTGAAAGTCTATGGATATGCCAAAGAGCTTGCTGAGCAGTAGTTACTAATGCTATATATTTAGACTTAGTTATAGAAGTTGAGACTGAATTCTGTTTGTTCCAGAGCCATGAGATACATCAGCAAGAAAAAATTGGCATCTAGACACTATCCCACTAATCTCACTCTATCTCCAATGCCAACTTATTTCCATGTCCTCCGCAACTCCAACTCCTAGTATTTATTCTCTATGATCCTATCTGTCTTCTCAGCTCATTTATAATGTCATATCCTACACTTATCTATTTACAATGGCAACTTATTTCCCTGTCACTTGCAATTCAAACTCCTCATATTTCTTCCTACTAATGCACTTACATAATTTCTTACCTCCTAAATTTTGACTATTTATTCCCTTGTATTCGTAATGCTTTTATTCTATCTGCTATCACCTACCTTTATTATCTTTATTATTTTGCAATTATCTGTTCACATTCATTGGTTTTTCCCATTTGTTTCCTAATGTTTACTGGTTGTTTCATACATGTGCAGCCCTGTACTCGACGCTAGATTGCCACCTGCTTGCCTACATTTATTCAGACTTTTGCATTATACCAATATTTTTATTTTTTATCTAGTTTCTATTATGCATGTCATTCTATGTATGTATATCTATCCAGCTTTAGACCAAATATAACTCTTCCAGATTAACTCCTACCAAGTGTGCCATTCCCATTATATCTGCTACTGCCACTATATGACTCCGCATTGGAAGTCCTACTCGTACCATTCCCATTGTTCCATCTGGTATTGGAGAGCTGATGATACTCAGTAATGATACTTGTATTGGGCAGTAACTCGTGTTAGTATATAAATCTCAAAGTTTCAACAGTACATTTAATCTGGCAGGGAGCCTCCCATCTAGTGCCCCTTATGACTTTGTCTTTCTAGCCTTGCGGTATCGGACAAACACTCTGTCACTGTGTGGTTCCTGTTGTTGGAACAATTTCGGGCCAGTACAGGGAGTATGATTTATTGTATCACTATTATTATTAAAAGTGGGTACAGTGACTTGGAGCATATTAAATAGCTCTAGTGAAGCACTGATCAAATGGCTCACTTCGAAGACTGGTGTAAGAAATCTGTAATTCCTATGATTTCTTATCTTGTTATCTCTATTTATTTCCTGCTCTTTATGTCTTTCCCACAGCATTATAATTGCGCTATAACTTAATTAAGCAAGTATGAGCAATTCTCAGGTTTTTTGAGTCTTTATGAGTTAGTTTGTATACCAGGTTGGAGCCTAGGTTTCATATTGTTATCTCCACGTCAGCTTACACTTCTGATGATGTTTTTGTTATTTCCTTATGACTCTTTGTATTGTTCATAATGACTGTATTATTATGATTGCTGTTGAACTTATCTGGTATGGGTCTTGTACTTCCGTATTTAGACCTTCCAGTGCTGTATTAAAGAGGCTGTTTTCCATGCTCCAGTATGCCTTTGTTCTTCACTCAATTTCCTACCTGTCAGTCTAGTTAGTAACAATCAATACTCACTATTCTGATCAACTTCTTTTCCTTGAATTCTCGAACTCAATCACTTCTCGAACTCTCTATATCTCGAGCATCTGTCTCGAAGCCTTGCTGCTCTTAGCCAGACTCTCTAGCTCGTACCTACTTAGATAGTTCGTAGTATTCAGCTGGCCTGAGTACTCGCTGTCTAAATACGCCACTATTTATATTTTTTTGACCTATATTAAGCAAGTATGACTTTCTTCCCCTAAGACTAGATCACACTTAGGTTTATTTCAAACCATCGACTTTCAGGACAACAGAAGACTTCAGTGTCTTGACCCACCTATCGTACCTCCAGAACAGAGCTCTCAGTGGCCAGTACTAGTATTCTGAATGAAATAGACTACCACTTCTACAGTCTTATCCTGCACTATCTCGAACCGAATAGCTCAAAGTATCGAGCAGAATCTCTATGCTAGCACCTATATTTGAACGCAGGAATATCAGAAAAGTAACATGTCAGTTGTATCAGACACCAGGTTCAGTCGAAGACTGTCTAGACAGATTTCGGAACTGCCTCCCATGGTTAAACAACCTTCTTTACACCCATCGCGAACTGCATCTAGAAATACTTCTAGACAGCTCACAAGAGAACCTTCACCCAATCCTGATGAACAGTATCTTCAGGAGCAAGTACAACAAGAATACGAGAAACAGGATGATCCTGTAACTCCTCCGCAGATTCAGAAGGGAAAGGCACCCAAGATTCAAGTTATTTATCCCATTCCAAGTCATGCAGCACCCGAACATGAATGGGAAGACGATCCCCCTATTTGTCCTGGTACACCTGAAGATATAAAGCAGATGGTAAAGCTATATCACAATCTTACCAACCTGCATAGGAAATGGGACCCAAAGGCTCCTATGATGGACTCTTCACCAGAAGGATTAATTTAACTCACTGCAATTATCAATGACTTAGTTAGAGATAATCACATACCTTCAATGGCTCGAATGTACCCCAAGACACCAAGAAAGCTTACATGACTATCTGCTGCATATCTGGCTTCCAGATCTACTCCTAAGAAACTTGCTGGATACTTATCTAGACCTGCAAGTACATTAGGACTTCCGAGACTTAGTACAAGTCTCTTTGGAACCAGTAATCCTACGCCAGCTCAGCCTGCTCCTACCTCAGCAACTTCTGCAGTTCCATTGCCTACACAGCACCCTGCAAACTTTCTAAGAAGCTTAGTTAGATTAGGGCCTACACTATTTGAGTTTCAGAAAATGCCAGATGTTACCCTGAACTCTGGAAATCAGAATACATCACAACAGATACTCCAGCAACAGCAGACTCATGATGAGCCACCGCAAGGGGGTCTACCAAGAAGGGTATCCTTGCCACCTCATAACGACCTGCCAGATGACTCATCCTCTTCTGACTCAGGAATATCACTTCCTGATACCAAATGCACTTCCAGGGATCGATCTAGAAGATCCCAGACTGCAGATACTGTATGCATTTCTGATAGTTCCATGCTAGGACCTAGCAGCTTGAAATTACTGAAGTTGGCAACCAATGATGGCAAAGGCAAATACAAGACCACTGCTGTATTTGATGCATGGGTTAGAGACTTGAGAGATTATCTCGAGGTTGCAGAGATGGATCTTAAGAGTAGCTATGCTATGACATGGGTTGGAATGCATCTACAAGATGGTACTAAGATACTTCATACGCAGTTTAGATTCAATAAAGATACGAAGGACCTAGGAGTTGAGGAATTCTTGAAAGCTCTCAGATAGTATTGTATCCTCTTCACTAGCAAGGAAATGCTCTGCAACGAATTTCAAGTAATACGCTAAATGTTAAATGAACGTATACTACCTATCCAGGATATTGCCAACAAGATTAAGCAATATCAGATGCAACTACCACGAATCTCCAATTGGCAATATTATCACCAAATACTCGAAGCAATGGATGCTCCGCTACTTCAAGCTGTTCAACCATTCATAAATGAAGATATAGAATGGGAAAAGCTTATCGAACAGTGTGAGATACATGATTTCGTCAGGAGGATCAACAAGAACTCATCCCATAGTTTGTCCAGACCTCACCACAGGCCTCATCCGCAATCCAAACCTTACACACCTACACTACCTTCAAATCCCTCTTTCAAACCTTATCACAGGTTTCATAGGAATAGGAAGCCTGTCCCAACATCATCAAGATTCACGCCACTTACTCAAAAGGAGCGTGAGGAACTTACTCGAAAAGGAGGCTGCTTCTGGTATAGCAAACTAGGACATGTATTGAAGGATTGCCCAGATAGGAAATGAAAGATCTCGAGTGCAGCAGGCACTCTTAACAAGGAATCCCCATCTGAGATTAAGACTACATCTCAATCTATAGTACAGAAGGCAGCCATACCACTGTTACAAACCCCGACCCTGACCTGGAATTAACCCGCGACCTGCCAGAGGCGGTATTATATTGGCAACTCACGCAATTGCCTTCATACTTCTGCATTCATCTCGACCTCGTTATGACTCAGCAGGACCCATGCCTGCTTACGTTATTCATGTGGATTCTATTCTCGGACTAACGAACTAGTACCCGATTCCCGACCCGACTTGCATAACAACCGACCGCATCCCGGCTGTCGCAACTCGGGATCCCGGAACCTACTAGAATCTTCTAGGAAGTTCACAACTTCACTTGCACTAAGAAAGTATTGTTTAGTTCTACAGTCTTCAGGCTACGCAATATTCTTCTATGCTTCTCTACTTGTTTCCATCTCATTCTACGTTGCCCCACGCTATTCTGTTTGACATGTAATCTCATTGTTTGTACTTGGGTTTAGTATGCTAGGAAAGCGTATATAAGGACGTTGGATTCCCGCCGGATTGTGTGCTCTTTCTTTCCTCTCTACGCAACAACTTGTATACATTCTGTATCTAGTTGTTGACGCATATATTCTATCTACTGTAGCCCAAACCACCTCGCTCGCTTGCCTTCGAACCCTTGACTCTGGTTTCACCCAAGTCGCTTGTCCCTACCTTAATGCAGCGGGTCTCGCCCCGCTCCCTTGTACCCGCTCCCTGAAGACTCGTGTACTACGCAAGTCTTAGTCCCTCTCCGTCTTGACACTCGTGCCAGTACCCGGCATGACTCTCGCTTCCAATACCAGTCCCGCCACCCACGTTCCGGTAAGGGTTCGTAACAACCACCTACGAAAGGTCTATGGGTGACACCAGTCCTAGGCTCAGTCAAGGAACATCTACTTGTGACTACTAAAGTTAATGAGCATATTGCTAAGATCCTAGTAGATCAACAAACTGCTGATGCAGACCTTATCAGTTCCACTTTCTGTACACTGCATAAGATTCTCCTGCATAAGATGAATCCGCCTATCACATTGCAGATGACTACGAAAGGGTCGAGAGGTTCTCTCACTCATTATGTCATAGTCCAGCTTGACTGGCTGGGATATCTCGAAGAATAAACCATACTTGTGGCCACTCTTAAAGACTGGGATGTTGTGCTAGGATCTCCTGCTCTTAGGGATACGAAAGCTGTAAAATACATGGGTACTATGACAGTTTCAATTCTACCTCCTGAGAAAACATGCTTTATACTACAATAATGAATCCTAGTCCCAGCTATGAAAACAATAAGGAAGAAGATGCAATCTTCTTTTCCTAAGCCTATATATGCACAATCCATGAACCAGATTGTCTCTGCAGACACTACACTCAAGGAAACTATAAATCTCCTTGACAAGTTTCCAGATGTATTTCCAGAAATCAAGAACCTTGATTTACCACTATTGAGACCAGGCATAGACCATCGAATTCAGCTCAAAGATCTCGATCTCAAGATCATACCACGAAATCTTAAGCTCAAGCACAAGTTCCTCCCACAGCTTTTTGAGAAGCTAAGACAGGAACAGAAGTCAGGCCGAGTTTACAAGCCTAACCCTCCTGATCAAAGCTGCTCTGTTATCTTTATAATACCCAAAATCAACAAGCCTGATGAAGCATAGTTCTTGCATGACCTTGTTACTCGAAATGATAATACCTATGATGATCCACCAAATATCCCTGATCAATCTAATATTATCAATGCAGTTGCCAACACTAAGTTTTGCTCTAAGATTGACCTTAGTGGTAGATATCACAACTTATGCATTATTCCTGAGCACAAAAAGCATACTGCATTCAAGACACCCTTTGTAGTATACTAAACTCGAGTCATGCAGCAAGGTGATAAGAACACACCTGC
>Ga0307514_10001918_pt1 | contig 22816 bp, 28 predicted proteins | sample 16_EM_MG_FD_203088 | JGI IMG/M metagenome (GOLD analysis project Ga0307514, IMG submission 203088) | Populus trichocarpa ectomycorrhiza microbial communities from riparian zone in the Pacific Northwest, United States - 16_EM | ecosystem: Host-associated > Plants > Roots > Unclassified | place...
TAGAGGAAAAGTATCTACTCACTGACATGTTAAGAGTGCACGGTACACTGCAAAGTCCTCCATAGCGTGTACATCTGCCTACAACAGGCTTAGAGAAGCTCCTGCAGGCGCCACCCACGCTAGCGAATAACTCGAGATAATACGGTAGTAGCAATGGGTAGGTGTTCTGTATTGAGTTCAGGTGACCGTCTGAAAAATCTGACTTGGATGCTTTTGTCTTGACTTGAGAGGACAGTATGCATGCAAAAGTAGCCGGCTGTTTTGCAAGTCGACAAATCCGTTTGTGCAGCGACGCCTTCTCACCGCTGCAGCCTAAAGCATAATCTAGCTTTTCGGTTTGATGTCGCGATGGGGAAAGTCCTCCGTCCCGTGTAGCTCGTTGTTAACACAAGCCAATGCACTCAGTTTGTTCGTGATCTGCAGCGGGTAGGCGAAAAGTATGGGCTCTTTCTGTCGATATCCCAACGAAGGGAATCTGCAGATATCTGGAGACCTAGAGTGTTCTGGTATACGTATGATACTGTCGTTGAGGGCATTGACCCTTCGTTCTGTGTGATGTACTCTACAAAACGTAACACGCAATGGCGTGGACCTAGGTAGGTCATTTAAACATTTGAGGCGTTTACTGGACAGCCCCTGGACTAATAGCCTGCGACAAAGCCTCATTACCCAGCTTGGTTTACTGTGTGTAGCACTCGGGGCTGGTTCCAACGCCCCGAGTTTGGCGCGATCAATCGCCTGTTTTAGCCCAATAGGGCTTAGACAAGGGGGGGCAGGCTGCCAGGCCTCATTTCAATAAGATTGAACGTCATGTCATTGTGGGTGAGGCTGACCAAAATTTTCTCTTGGAGATTTCCAGATTCATTCAGCATACAGTACAGAGGGCGTATGTACCATGTATCTTGACAGGTAATGCTATTTTTCTGCTGGGCTTTGAGCGAACAGCCAGAGTCGCACCAGCCAAGGGATCCCAACCGTGGTACCAACTGTTAGAGTAGGACATATGACCCCACACATCCAGTCTTCTCGCTGACATTTCGGAGGGCTAGTTTCATTTCATGGGGCGATCTGATCCGGAAACCCTGTAACTTCGGTAGGTATTGAGTACAGTTAGACCTTGCTATACCGTACCGGACGACCAAAATCCAGCACTTTTTGTCCGGTATAGCAAGGTTCCGGTATAAACCATGGCACTAGCCCTCAGGAAAGGGTAAAGGAGTCACGTGCATCCTGAGAACCCTAATTTTTGGGGTAATGTGAAGTCACATTAAGCCTAAAAGAGTAGATTATTCAGCACTCAGGTATGCCCCCTCCGATATAGCAAGGGAGTACCTAGTCTCATAGTTCAGGGTCTTGATTAGTCTGGTCTTGATATGAGGGAGAAATGTATGGGGATAAGGGTGGAAAGACCCTGTTCTCGGTCCCAGTCTCTATTTTAGCATAGGGAGATAAGAGACTGGGACCGAGAACAGAAAGACCCCTGTACTCCCTCAGCATACTGTCCGGTCCGGTATGAGCAAAAATCCGTTATAACAAGGTCATTTTAGGTGGACAGCTGGGGTTTTGGAAGTGGAGGCTTAGGTGTATTCTGGTACAGCAAGGATTCCGCTTCAAGAGGTCCGGTATAGCAAGGTCTAACTGTAGTCTGGTTGCACTGCCTCTCGTACCGTACCGGTAGATTGTGTACGAGTGTAAGTAGTGGTAATTACCCCTAATCCATTAGCAACTCGTGGCATCCTTGATAAGTACAATCCTCTTCCTCCGGCCTCCTGTGGATATCAACTGGGAGGTATATGCTGTACATGCCTAGAGTAGATACCTTCGGAAGAGAACCTACATATGTATGATATATAGCCTGGGAGACACCCACCTAAATAATGGATTTCAAAACAATAGTGGGTTGATGTCTCACTGGGCCAAGTATTAAATATTTAAACTTCTTCATACCATGGAGTAAAATACAATTAGTCGAGAGGGGCTTGGCACAAGACTGATTCCGCCAAGACAATTACCGTGGGATTTCGTATTCTATAAAGATGTACATACTGAAGACAAACGTCAAGAAGCTCTAGAAGCTGTCTGCGCCCACTTCTTTATGCCATTACTTCTAACCATACCAGTAGGGGCCGTCACCCATTCTCTCCCCCAGGACCATACCAATCACCCCATCCACACCTCAGCCAGTTTACAACTTCTCGATGATAGCATTTGTGTACTCGTCGGTCTTGGCATTTCCGCGCAAATCACCAGTCAATGTCTTCCCCTCCGCGACGGTCTGGAGGATAGCCTTGTGGATCCTCTCGGCATGGGAGTTCAATCCCATATGCTGCAACATCATCACGCTGGAGAGTAGAAGAGCGGTTGGGTTGGCTAGGTTCTTCCCTGCAATATCTGGAGCAGACCCGTGGACTGCCTCAAAGATAGAGCACTCGTCACCAATGTTTCCGGAGGGGGTGAGACCAAGGCCGCCGATCAAACCAGCACACATGTCGGAGAGAATGTCTCCGTACAGGTTTGGCATGACCAAGACAATGTCATTGTATGGGGTTGGGTCCGTGACCATCTACAGACGTGAGTCAGGCATTATCCCAAGTAAGAAACGATCATTCAACCTACCTTCAAACAGGCGTTGTCAAGGAGCTCAGAGTCGAACTCGATATGTGGGAACTCCTTGGCCACATTCTCAGCGGTGGTCAAGAAGAGACCGTCGCTCATTTTCATGATGGTGGCCTTGTGAACAGCCCTGACCCTCTTCCTTCCGATGGACTGAGCATGCTGGAAGGCAAATCGCAACACCCTCTCTGAAGCATTCTTTGTGATAAGCTTGATACTCTGCACAACACCGTCGACGACGATGTGCTCAATACCCGAGTACTCTCCCTCAGTGTTCTCTCGGATAAGGATGGTGTCAACGTTGTCATATGGTGTTTTGTAGCCCTCTAGAGAGCGGCATGGACGGACGTTGGCGAAGAGATTGAATGTTCGGCGGAGAAGAAGGTTGATAGACATATGCCCTCCGCCAACGGGGGTGGCGAGGGGCCCCTTGAGGGCAACAAAGTTTCTCTCGATAGACTCGATGGCCTGGCGAGGAATCGTCGTTCGACCGTCCTCGTGGATAGGAGAGACGCCGATGGGCTCCCAATCAATTGGCGCCTAACAGCGTTAGAGGTAGAGACCGAATCGTGGAGGAGGCTGATTACATCTGCAGCGGCAAAGATCTCCTTGACAGACTTGGAGACCTCAGGTCCGATACCGTCACCTTCTATGAGACTTACTGTATACTTTCCCTATCAAGAAACAGTGGGATTAGCACATACACTTCCAGTTGACCCTGTAGGCACGGGTGGCGCTACAGCTTCGGCCCAGGCGCAATAGGTACTTGGGAATACACACATTTTCCTTCTTCTGTCCGTTGAACTGTGCAATCCTCTTCTCCGTAGCATAATACCTGCCACCTTGAATTTTCTGGCGATCGCCAGCACGTTGATGTTAGCCAAGTCTCCAATTGCAGCCATGGCGGGGCTCAGGTGGGGTAGCAGCAGCAGCATACCGGTACAAAAGCAGTAGAGGAGCGAATAAAAGGGCGGGGAGTGGCGAGAAGCTGCCTCCTTGTGCAAGCGAAAAGAGACCTGGCTGCGGACATCGTTGTATAACAAACGTCTGTGGCGAGACTGCGTTGTATATATAGGGAGTAGCAATACTAGGGGGTGTGGTTCGGTAAATTGGTAAACTGAGGTCCACAAAAGTTGACGCTGGCGGGGGTATACAGGAAAATGGCTGTAGAGCAGCCTATTGTCCTCTTTCTGACCTCGAGACCGGAATGCAGCCTTTTTGCTGCTCGTTTGCTCGTTTGCCTAAGGTGCTTACCAGATCAGGATAGAGGTTAGATAAGCATCAACATAATCTTATCAGATTCTACTGCACATTTCAGTGTCAGGCTGCGTGATGCAACAAGGCAGGGAACCCACGACACTGTTTCCCGTCTTCAGTTTTGCCCTTCGTCATGGACGCCGCCATTGCGAAGCATTACCGCCTGACGGACCCATTCCCCACAGTATGGTCAGACCCAATTGAGGACAGCCAGGCTATCCACCGAAAAACCACCAGAGCGTCGACGGCTCGGTATTCCGTTCTCCAGGAGGAGTGCATGTCCCTGCGGAGCTCTGGAAATGTGCTCGATACAACGGTCCCCCAGGATGAAGCAGACCCTTTGGGCACCTCAAACTCCGTTGTCCGAGTACTAAGGCAGAAAGGGTTGCCGGTGGATGAGAATCTACCTTTACGTGCGTTTCGGCAGCAATGATATTCCAAACTCAAGTTCTAATCCATCAACAGGCAACCGGTATCTTGTTTCCTCAAAGACCTTTTCACCTGCAGCTTTCCTCCGCGATGTACATTCCAGTGACACCACTGAACAGCTCTCCCGAGGTCTCGAATTCCTCTCCCGATCCATCGACCAGAAATCCGAGTCTCTCAAGGTCCTGGTAGAAAATAACTTTGACAGATTTGTCGCTGCCAAAGCAACAATAGAAGGAGTGTATACGGAGATGAAGCAGACAAACCTCAATAAAGAGCAGGAATGGGGTCTCGCTGGTATCAAGACGCCTCTCACAGAGGCTGGAAGAAAAGCGGACGAAATATTTGGCCCGGTGATGGAAAACAGAGGGAAAGAGGAGAAATATAGAGCTGCCTTAGCGCTCGTGGAGAAGCACAAGGATCTGTTGGAGATACCCAATTTAATAATAGATGCGATCAAGAGGGTAAATCTGATGGGAGGCTGCATAACTCAGGAGGGTTGCTGACGGGTGTTCTGTAGAAAGACTACGAGCTGCTGATTGAAGAATATCAGAAGGCTCGGAAATGGGTTACAGAGTCTCGGGCTTTGACACAAAGGCTGGCTAAGCTACAGGAGGCACAGCTGCATCAAATCGTAATTGCAGAAAAGGTCTGGACTGCGGTTGGGAAAATTGTGGAAGAGTTTAAAAAGGATACCTGGAAGAGGCTAGTAGATACGAAGCAAGAGGATAACTTCCTCGAGCTCATAAGGTGGGAATTGTATCCCTAGGGTGGGGTCTTTGGCGCTGATCCGCATATGCAGTATTCTACTGGAGCTTGGAGTGGAGGACAACCCCATATGGGTGTGGTTACTATCCAGATATGACTACCTCAAAAACAAACTCAACCGGACTTTCGAAAGAGCACGGATAGAAATTGAAGGTACCCCCCCCTACAGGCCCTCCGATGAACATCTGTTGACAGCCTCCGCAGCGCTCCGCCGCAAGGTTTCTCTGGCACCCACCCCTTCAAATGCAGTGATTGCTATGCACCTCCGCTCTTCCTTCCGGCGCATCCCCGTAGGCACTTTAGCTATCGATACCCCAGAAATCATTGCCCTTTGGGAATTAATCAACACATCTCTCACCACCATACTCTCTCCCCAGGGCGGTATCTTATCCGAAGTCCTCACCTTTTGGGAGACAGCACAAAATTTCATTGACGGCAAGGCACAAGCTACTCTTCCCGTAGGAATAGATAACCAATCTAGAAAGCACCACCGACTAAGCGAGGATGGGACCAAGACCCTTCGAGCAGGGGCTATAGAGCTCATAACAATACTTCGAGACAGCATGTGCGCGCTATTCCAAGAACCGCCAATAGAGGACATTAGCAGCATATATTCCCCTGCGCCGGATACACCTGAAACCCCAGCCAGCGTACCTCCGACGCCGGGAGGGTTTGTTCCAATGTCTCCAATACCCTTGCGAACACCAGGTAAGGGCGGGTTGAAGAAAGATGATCCAGGGGACGAATTTGCCTTTCTGCCACCGGGTGCCAATTCTCTTGGTGGGGTGCATTACCTAAGTAGGATTCTGACACTGCTTGGTAATGCTGCATGCTTGTTAGCGGAGTTGCCAATTGGGCCCCAGATGCAAGAAAAGTTCAAATCTATGATTGTGGGAGCGAGAGAGAGATGTGTGTATGCGGTTTGTATAGGGTGGCTGAGGGATGCGCAGAATTGTAAGGTCCTGGAGGATTGGACTCGTTCTCCGGAAAATAGGGATGTGACGAAAATGCCGGCGCAGTTTTTGCAGGTGGAAGCTGCGGTGATCAGTGGGATGCAAAAGTTGCTGTATCTAAGTGAGGTTAAGTCGTCAGAGATCATTGTATGTCTCCGCCAGCTATCCAATCATTCACCTATGTAGGGTCACAGGCTAACATATATATTTAGCCCCCACCGTCAACAAAACTCCTTACACATGTGCGAGGTCAGTTTGTTAGGTCACTTTATAAAGCCCTTCAAGGTATGCTTGAGAATACCAAGCGGCCTATGGCAACAGAAGAGTGGAATGCGGAGCAGGAAACATTAGCCAGTCCCGTTGCCAGCGTAGCTCCACGGAATATGGTGAGCGGGATGGTAGATCAAAGCGACAAGGTCAGTCCCTATCACTAGGACTCGCAACTACACTACTAATTTAATGTGTTTAGAATGTCCGTGTACTACTTACCCTGAGCAACCTCCAACTCCTTAAATCCGAACTAATCCCCCAACTCATCTCCAAATTTGAAAGCGCCTTCTCCATCCAACTCACTGACGAGTCTAAGGTAGTCTCAGCAACCCCCACCATCCCCCTCTCCCCCGAGAAAAAAAAAACATACAACCCCCCACTAACCCAAGTAGACCATCCGCGACGCCCTCTCTCAACTCGACGAGCAACTCTTCACCGAATACACCCGCCCGCACCTCCTCCACCTGACCACCTTAATCACCAGCTCTATCCTCTCCCCCACCTGGTGCCCCCCTTCAAATCCCCTCCCCAGCTCTGTAAAACCGTACATCCACAAGTCCCTCCTGCACCTCGTTCACGTACACACTGAAGTCAACACCACCTCCCCTGCCCTCACCGCCACCATCATCTCACACCTTGCCGAGCGCGTCTGTTATCTCATCTTCGAATCTTTTCAGAAGCGGTTTGAGTCTGGTCAGGTATTTACGCTACCAGCGTTACTCCAAGCAACGCTGGATGTGGAGTTTGTCACGAGTATTTTTGGGAGTCAGTATACGACAGGTAAGGCCCCAGAGTATCAGAGGGGTGTGTATCAGATTTTGGATAGGGGCAGTAGTGAGGAGGCGAGGGCGGAGATGCAGAAGGAGTTGGGGAGGGTAAAGACGATTTTGCATAATGAGAGGAAGGGGACGAGAGCGGAGTTGTATGTTTTCTAGCCCCACACATGGTTCATGATTTGCTTATGGAATTTTTTTTACTGATTTGGGGTTGGGGTGGTAGTCTATGCTTTAGGTCTGCGAAGAAAGGGAAGGAGAAGGATGCATCATCAACAGCAGCAACAGTGGGGGGAAGGGATAGTGCCGCGAGCTCGTCCACGTCAAGTGTGCCGAGGAGAGGTGGAGACTAGTACTTGATGTTGTCAGAGTTGCCGGTGGAAGGAATGAGTCAATGACTGCTGCTGCTAGAGTATATTCAGGGTAACATCTAATGCTAATGGCGGACTTGGCGCAATAACTTGTTTAAAATTAATACCCCTCTGCTGAACCTGCGGCGGTACTATAAGATTGTATGGAGAGTAGCTATGTTAATACTGTATGAAATATATTCACGGGGATTCTGCGTATAAGTATTTTGCAGGCAAAAGTGGCGTCTGGCATGTCATGGGGGCGTTTGTTACTCTGTTAGGCCGATACGACACCGCCCCCAACCAAAAAATATGAGCAGTAATCATGAAATTCAACAAGAGGTGGGAAACTTATAGCTCCTACTTTATTTACATGCCCCATTGCGCGGACTCTAGAAGCTCCCCCACTTGGATATACTCCAACTTGACTCTACCATTCTCGGCTACACGCCCCTCTCACCTAGGTCCTCGTGCCCGATATTCTTTAATATCACCCATGTATCGATTCATTTGTAGTTATATATTATTTATATAATCATGCCTAGGTATAATGCAACCCCCTTCATGATCCATTCCTACCAATATTTATCTATCCATGTCCAAGACAAGTCCGCCGCTCAATTAAATTTTATAAATGCATTGAAAGTAGCTACCAAAAATGAGGGGGGAAATTCATCCCTGCCTACTCCACTAGTAACGGCGTCTCCTGTCTCCTCGGCAGCTGCCTCTCCAGAGTCTCCTCCCTCAACGGCCCATGCCCTACCCTATCCTTCTCCTCCCCAGGTGCCCCACAACTCCTAAACAGTTCCGGAAACACTACTCTTAACTCATTCAAGTCCGTAATAGTCTTAATCCCCAACTTCTCCTTCTTTTCCACCTCTGCCTGCCTCGCCGCTGCTGCTTTCTCTGCCCCTAGATTTCTCTTCCCCCCCTCCTCCTCCTCCTCCTCCCCATCACCAATCTCCTCCATTGCAGACTCTGCCTCAGGCTCGGCTAAATGCACCACTCCTCCCCACCCGAGCCTCCTTGCCGCAACACAGTTTGTCACACTATCATCCACAAAGTAACACCTCCCCTCGTCCCTTCCCACCACCATCCCCGCGTCGCGCATCGCCTTCTCAAACATCTCTTGTGCAGGCTTACATACCAACCTCCCCTCCTTCTCCCCCTGGACGTAATCGCAATATGTAAGCCCGTCAAAGCAATCTTTTATCCCTAGGAGCTCCACTACACGTTTTGCGTGGGTGATGTATGCATTTGTAAAGAGCCAGAGCTTGGATGTGGTATTTGACGATCGGAGATCGAAGAGGAGGTGTGTGAGGGACGGGGAGGGTTGGAGGATCTTCTCCAGGGGCAGGGCGTCATCTACAAGGGAGTTATAAGCGAGGGCATTGATAGTATGGTGTTGGACGAGACCAGATAGGGCAAGGCCGTACTGGGTGTAGTAATGTCGGTGGAGGAGGGTTGCATCTTCTTCGGTGAGTTCTGTAGGGAAAGGGTTAGGCACTCGTACACCTGGTTCCTAGAGAGGATAGGGTGGGGTAGTGGGGTGGTGCATCGGGGAGGGTGGGTGAATGGATACCTAAATGATTTACGAAATATTGATGAATCAGTTCCTTCATCAAATCATGGATTTTGTATGATCGTGGGTACAGGCAGTTATCTATATCGAAGAAGAAAACTGGTCTGTTGTCCTCGGGCTGGGTATCTCCTCGTACAGAGATACCAGCGCCATCAAGAGTATGTCTGGTGTTGGCGTTGGTATTCGTATCCGCCGGCGGATTGATGGTTGATGTAGACACTGCCATTACTGTATACCTAGTTTACAGCCTAGCGTGCGGGTTGGTCATTATATCGCTGATTCAAGGCCTACATACTTATGCAGCAATAAACACATGATGTAAAATGCAAACCTCACGTCAAATACTTGTTTCCTCTACAATTTCGTTTCGAGTTCACTTGATTGAATCAAGGTCATCATTATCTGGGGCTTGCTTATGAAAAGACGCTTTAAATTGCTTGGTTATTGAGAAGCCAGATACTTGGTGTCATACCCCCCCTTTCCCGAAGATCGCGAATATGACGACAGCCTTTCTTCATTCATGGATTCCGACATTCATGTAAAACAGGCAATGTTGTAAGATACCTACCTAGAACACTTCAGCATGATGGTGGAAGAGATTCTTACTGTGCTGGAACGGGAATGCGCCTATATCTTCCCATTTAGTTTGGCGACGGTAAATTGGGAGAGGTTCCATGTTCATATATTTTTTTGGCTTTGTAGGTCCACTAGTAAATTGTTTATTTTTTTATTATCTTAGCGTCATCTAGCCTACATCACACAACAATCCTACTATCAATGCCAGATTGCCCCTTGAGGGCCCACAAGTCTGGGATGCAGATCTGAATAATGAAATCTCGACGTTGGTGGTAAGTCGTTGCTTTTTTTCTATTGCCTATCGAACATGTGAACAGATTAAGTAGTACTATACATGGAGAGGGGGAGCTTTAAGCCCTGCGTATACTTGGTATTGTACAGTAGTGCACTAATCCCCAGTTGGGTAGGTGGGATGTTTGGAGGGTGCACATAGTTCCTTATCATCGTCATATATAATACACTCAATTCACTAAAGACTCCCCAGGGCTTGGATTGACATTTGCTCTGAGCGAACTCTCTTCCTTTTCTTCTTTCCACAGTATACAGTGGGAGGATCATGTGTGGGATCAAGGTGTGCTATATATATATACCACCTTGGTGTTGTGTTATTCACACGTCCACGTGCTTTCTACCACATTGTTTCTTGCCTGTTTTGCATGCCTAGGTATTTACTCACGACTTATGCAGATATACGCGCTTAATATTACATAACTCCAAGATACACACGCATTTCCCCTTCGAGGCCCCTCGGCCGTGCAACCAAACTATACCCTCCCCTTCTTCTGGAGTCCCGGCCTATACACCAACGTTATGCCACAAACACATCAGGGCGTGTATATATGCCACCTCCCCACCGGCCCATACTATTGAGGTACCGTTGTTGACATTACATAGGCAAAACACCACGACGAATCATGTTGCGCGCGGAGCCATGAACTAGATCTAGGCCCATATCATTGCTATTCCCTTCGATAATCTGGCTCGCTGGAAGACAATTTTCGTTTATTTTGATGTTGACTGGCCCCACAGTAGTGCAGGCAGTGACAAGTTATCTCCTGGCTGCACTGACTGGGCACGGCGGGCTGACCCATAGTTAGTGTCAACTGGTTAGAGAGCCTAATGTGCCGCCCTACAGTCCACTCTGTAGTGAAGCATGTGGGAGGTGGGATCCAGTAATAGGGTGTATTGAATCAGACAGCGAGCTATTCGTGAATGTTTCATGGCTCGGGCCTCTAACTGTGGGACGCTATAATGCTGATAGCCACCGTGCTACAGCGCCTGTGGATGACAATAGTGATAACGAAGATGACGGAGACTATGTTTATAACAAGGATGATGAAGCTGCCGAAGGTGAGGATGTGAATCATGTGATAGAGGAGCCAGGGGCACTCGATCTCACCCAAGACCTAGATCTTGGGGCGCCCATGGCCCAAGGAGATGGTCCAACTTAATGAATAGACAAAGAACTCAAATTCTAACGGAGTTTGATCCATATTGGCAATATTACCCAGATGGTATTTGCCGATACCTATAGTAGATGAAAGTGCAGTTTCAATAATGTTGAGAGTATGATATCGAATGAAGAGGTGAAGGGTTCAGATGCGGTTGATAGCATCAATAGGAATTTCTTGAGCATGGTTGGTAATTGCACGAAGACTAATATGCTTACGCTTTTTAAAGCGAGCAAACCAGCTTCTAGAAAGTCGAAATCCTTCATAGGTTTTCTCCATCGATCCTGGATGTATAACTACTGTCTCAGGAAAGTTTATTATACCTATATCTAAGTTAGTTATTATTCATAATTATACATATGATATATAACATACCACTTCTTTCCTTCTGCTATAAACCAAGCACGTTTTACTTTGATTGCTTGGGCTCGTAGCTCTAAGAAACGTTGGGGCAAATAGTCTTCCATCTGGGGAAGGCTTGCTGCTCGTCCTGCAGAACCTTTTTCGCTGTCCACTACGCTGTCCAACATCTTTTGTGAAATCCTCAAGCGTTTGACAACGGCATATTTTGAGATACCCTTTGCATTTGCATCTCGCCAGTATGAGAGGACCCCAAGTTTATACTCCTAAGGATATTGTATCGACGCTTTCCTACTTGGTTTTGAATTAAATCTTGTAGTTGGTGTAGTGCAGCATCATCTATGGGCTCAGTCATAAGTGCTGATAAGCGGAGGCGGTTGGTACAACGAGGTCGAATTTAGGTTGCCAGTGATGAGGGTCCTAGACGTTGGTGTGGAATTGGCATCTTGACGGAATTATATCGATCGGAATAATCAGCTTCTACTCTCTACACTGTCAAAATCCACCTTCTCTTATCCTCATTTGAGGCCACGTAGGTTCTAGCATCTAGTGTAGCCTTATACACGATGCTTTCCCTAGGTTTCGCCATTGAGCCGGAACTAGGATCTTACATTTGGACTGTCTTAAAAGGTTATACTGTCTTATTCAGCAGTTTCTATGGTACTCTCATGTAGCATACTTCGTGCCATTTCATTGATCGATCGAATGGTTCTCTCTGCAACCCCATTCTGGTGCTGTGTATATGGCGTAGATGGCTCATATATAATCCCCCGCTCTCGAAGCAATTGTTGAAAAATTGCATTATTGTATTCGCCAGCCCCATTATTGCTGCAAAATCGTTGAATACAAGCATCTCGGCATTGAGTTTCTAGCAGAGCTTGGAATTCCCGGAGCCTTGCTGAAATTTCATCAGCCATTTTCGTTTCAAGAAGTAGACCCAGATATATCTACTCCAGTCATCCACACAGATGATATAGTATTGGTAGTTGCTATGCGAAGGTGTGCGACAGGTCCGCAGAGGTCTGAGTGAATCGTACTGCCGAGTTGTGTAGCCCTTTCAGCAGGTTGCCTATTAATATTCATATGCTCTTTTCCTTGCAAACATGGGATGCAAATTGAGCATCAGGCTCATAACCTGTTGAAATATCAACAGATTCTACTCCTACTCCTACATAGTATGTTCTCGTGCCCAGACTTGTAATTTTTATTCCTAGTACTTACTGGGAATAAGACGCCTTTGAGACTTTTCTAATAACAGAGCACACTAATACTAGAACTGGTGTTTACTCCATAGTACATAGACATGGATCTGAACGTTATCCGTCTAAAAAATCTCTTAGGTATTTCCCAGTGTACGGATATAGAAAGGCTTGTTCGATGCACTTGTTCGATCTCGGTTGTTCAATTTTCATACTTCATACTCCGTACAAGGTCTTTATATATCGGTCCGACAGGAAGACATTCCACTCCATAGCCTAGCATTCCATGTTAGCATTCTCTGTGACATAGTATTCTCTATGGCATAGCATTCCCAGAGCATAGCATATAGAGCATTCTTCATTCTCTGTAGCAACGCTAGCAACGCTTCAACACCAACCAGACTATTTCTATACTACGTAGCCACCACTTTCTGCAAAAACATTACAGGGCTTAGAGCATGGATTTAAAAACTCCATCCCCCAAAAAGTGGAGATTCCCGACTAAAGAAAGAAACTATCTACAAACTCCAGTGTCATATCGCTAATTGTAAACAGTAGGTAATGCCCCCTCAATATATCCCAATCTACATAGTAGACCCTCTCAGAAAAGCAACTCAAGTTCAAGAAGCCTTCCCACCTAAGACTTACGGAAATAATTTAGTACAGATTTGACAAACCCCAGAGGTTTGCCCAGTTCAGCCCACCCCAGAGTACCCCCGCTTTTGCTCAGATATACGCCTATTGCCACTGCAGATACTCCAACGATAACCGTTACTCCAATTTTTACTGCCTGTGGTTTGTATTTAATAACCTGGTCACAAAATTCTTTTAGCCTTCTCTTGCGCTCCACCTCAGCAGCCTGTTTGACTAATAGCCGTTCGGCTTGCCGTAAGTCTGGGTGTGCAGGCCTATTTTTTGATCTAAATGGACCGACTCGGCGAGATGTTTTAAGGACCGATTTATTGGATATCTGCACCCATGTTGATAGATTTTCTGGTGGATATTTCTCAAGTAAAAGGAGAGCCTTTGAGATGAGACCTTCGAGGTCAAGTGGTTTCGGTAGTTTGGAGAGAACTGAATGCAGCATCTCGGGTTCATCATCGGGAATATCAAAAAGCTCGTCACGCCGTTGTAATACAACCTTGCCGGGTCAGTTTGTTACAGTGCGTTGAACACATGGGACATACCTGGGCGAAGAGATACAAGGGAAAAACCGGATCGGTAGCCAGAAAAACGTCAAACAGTCTTGCTATGTTGCTATATTCCTGAATGTCATGGGCATATAATGTAAGGGTGGCTGCAAGGGCAAAGAAAGGCTTGGTGCGTGATAAGTGTTCGCAAAGTCTCTTATCGGCTGATAGCAGTAGCGGGTAAAGGAGGTGCAGATGATCCAACGCAGGGCCCAATGATGGAAGCATAAAGTCTCGTATTCGGAGAAGAGCGATATGCTCTGTGGCCATTACTGCAGCTTCCACTCCCAACACCAATAAAAACACCTGGCAAATATCGTGAAAGCCCTGGAAGTAACATAGCATTGGATGCCGTCTGAGGACCTCGATAATGAGTCTCGAAAGCTCCTTTTTCCGATCAGCCGTCTCGCGTGGTGACATATCTACATGTACGCTTCCACTATTTAGTGCCACATTCAGTCACTGCTGCACGCACTACAGGGAAGGGGAAAGCCGGGTTCTGTCTTGGGTAAACGTACTCTTGGGATAGTATACAAATGACCGATCAACATCCAGTCTAACCTGGTCTTCATCCTTATGGGGAGCAAGTTTCTCCCAATCTTCGCGGGGAGGGTTCGCAGGCTTAATCCCGCCCTGCGTGAAATCGGCATACCCGAGAAAGAGAGGCCCTAAATTTGGCTGCATTAGATGAGCCAAACTCTGATAGGTACACCAGGCCTTCCGGCCACAAAATGTAAAGGGTGGGAAAAAGAAAAAGAGCGTTCACTCACACACTTCTTGCCGTATATCGTCGGCTAGAAGTCCATCTGTAGACAGGGCTAAGCTTGCTATCATATCCAAATCTCTATCACGGCACGCCTGTTGAATTTTCTCTCGCTTTTCCCCGACGGAGCCAAAGTCAAATTGGACCTTCATTCCTGTTTCTTCATCCTTGACCAGACTATCCCTTTCTCCCATGCCTGTTGGTGTTCAAAATACCTAGCTGAAGGCTCGAAGCGCAGGTAGATCGTGGTATGAAATTCGGGGGCTCGGTTTGGAGACTGAAGTCCAAGAGTCGAGTTCCGGACCCGTGCAAATCAAATCACCTGGATTTGACTATCGGAACTAAGGTTGGCAAGAGAGAGTAGGATAAACTACCAGTAAGCTGGATGTGGGTCCGAATGTTGTGGGCACCGGTTGGGCCCTAGTTGCACAATGCTTTATCCACACAGAGCGAGGGACGCAGAACATATATTGAAAGCTAAGGTAGTTGAGTTCGCTTGATCACGGTGCGTGCTCCGTGGATTGGAAAGGTTTAGTTGTACCATAACTGATCCCTGCGGGCACCCCACCCTGATTTGGCATTGGGAGCTTGGCGCTTGCGATCAAGGGTCCTGCAACTGGTTCTGCAATCTCGAACCCCACAAGTAGGTACAGTATATAGGTACGGTACCTAGACCAGCGCTGCTTACATACATGCACTTGTTCCGCATTGCGCACTCTCAGCGGCCTGTCAATTGATTTGACTGATGTGTCCCAAGCTCCTTTTGTCTCAGTTTACCTAAATATACATATGTATATATACTCTGCCCCCCTGCATATGTACTGGTCAATTGTGCCATCTCAAAGTACTCCTCCTATGGAGGAATTGCTCTCACTAACTTGGGGCTAGTAAACATTAATCCAGCGCACATTTCTAACCACAGTACTGGAGCCGTGGTGGAAGACGCCTGAAGCCTACTAATCTCGTTTGGTACTCCCATGCAGAATGTGGGGTTTTCTTTCCAGTAGCCGATACATGAGTACTTGTATTAAACTTGGCATCTTACAATGCTGGCAGCCTTGGTATTCATGTCCCGTCATTAGGATCACAGTAAGCTGTGGGAGTAGGCCTCTGGCCATTTGGGTCGTCCGTTGTGAGATGAGTATTGGCTATCATCAGTTTGTGAGTAGGTATGTGATCATACATCTGCACCCAAATTTGTTATCTCTCGCAGATTGTGCTCCAATATTTTTTCCTGAAACATTTCCGAGCCCGAAGCTACTTAAGTAACTACTCGTACAACCAGCTGCTGCAAAACTACGACATGTACTGCAATTCCAGATCTAAAGCAAGATCGCCAGGTTGGCCGAAAGTACGAGCTTCAACTGATGATCGAGGTGCAATGTATCATGCTCATGTATGCTGGGATTTGGTTGGAAGACCAAATCTTAGTACATCTGGGTAGGCACAAGACACAATTTGGAAAAATATTTACAGTCACGATTTAAACAGCGTGTTATGCAGGCCAAGGTCTGGTTCAGAGATTCACTTGTGCCCACGGGCTTATCGGCTCTAGCCATCTAGCGCCCTATGCGAGAGGTAGCGAAACAATTTAGTCAGATCAACATGAGAATATTTGATGCCAGAATCCCAGTGGTTGGAAGATGTCCAAGCCTCATGCCCTAAAGTCTATTCCGCCAGCTACATCCCCCTGTTTCTGGATGCTGCCTATCATATATTTCTCGCTGCGTGAAGGCAAAATCATTGGGATACGAGGGCATTGGAATACCCCTTTTCCTTGAGGTGGGGATATTCGATCATACATATCGATATGATAAAATAAGGGGAGCAGATTGTCAATAGACCTCCGACGTCAGGAGATCATGCCCCGGAACTACCCATTCCCTGCACGTTTACCCCTCCCCACGTTCTACCCCTCCACATCCGCCGAATTGAAAGACATGCATTGCGGAAAAATACTTTGACATGTACAGATGGCCCTGATTTGCGACCGGAGGCGGGGGCAATGCATCTACAAATACATCATTATCCATGAGTATTCCATGCATAAATCCGCGGCAGCTTACATGCACTTGGGGACTCGTATTCCGTTGATTATTAAGGTCATGAGGTGGTGGGTCACTTACTGTTGTTATTGGGAGTTTACAGATCGAAGGTACTTGTATGCAACTTGTGAGTGACACCTTCATCCAAGACATGCCATGCCAATCATGAGTTTCGCAAGGGTTCATACATATCATACATGTGGACAGTACATGCACATCATCCATCATCCAGTCCAGCCTATCGTTTGGTAAACGTTCCAGTGTTCATGCGTAGATAGTCTCGGATGTGTAGATACCAAGTATGTTTTCCCAGCCTAGGCGCGATCTCCGATTGATTGCGCATACCTATAGTTTCCCAGAAAGCCGAAGACGAGTGTAGGTTCTTGTTCGTCATCGGCTGCAGGCGTGCCACTTACCTTTCTGTTTACCTCATCTTTGCCTTCAATTTCTACGGTGCGTCGCTGGCTGTGATCAGTCGATGCAGTTGCGCTCGGACGGGTATGAGAGTCGACGGGGTTTGGCCGTGGGCTTTAAATAAGAGTCCAAAGTAGCACAGCGGAGATCCTTTCACTCTTCGTGCTGCACCGGAAAAACAATTTACCATCCACTACAACGGGGCTTGAGTTGAAATTGAGCACAGGTTCGGCGATATTGGCGTTCACACAGCTCCCCCCCAGGCACAGTTGTTTGGATTCTATAAGTACTCTACATAAGCAGCTTCAGCGACTGTCTGAGTCGCTAGTTCAGGTAAGGGTCATCAAACAACGTCCAATTGGAAATGACACACAACAGCGTCGGCACGGCCGCAAGCTTTGACTGCGAGCTACCAGGCGCAGAGGAGCATCCGACATACGGCATCCTCACACGGACCCTGATCCACTCTCCCGTTGTGAAGCAGATCATTCCCGCTAGAATCCGCGGCAAAGACTTCAATGACGTCGTATTTGTGGCGGTATGTCCTCGTGCTCTACATTAGTGAGCATCAAGTTAATCAGCCTGTTAGGAGACATATATAGAGTTGTACCTACTAAACGACGATGGGAAGCTGCGGAGGGTTGCCACAAAATCAGATTTTCAAGCAGATATCCGCCATGCCAAAGTTTTCGCTACTGGCACGAGAAGTGCAGGGAATCTAGATGTCCTCTCCAACGATGTCATGGCGGAAGACACTAAAGGGCTCCTACCACCGCATATACTAGCTCTAACGTTAGATTCTGGGTATATGGGGTTCTTATATGCAGTCGTAAAGGGAGACGAGGTGGAGTTTGTGATGTCAACACGGAAAATCGGTGCAAAGGGGGTACATCCGATGAATCTTGGGAAATCTCTAGCCGTTGATCCAACGTGAGTAGTGACGCAAGATACTTCATGAGGACTAGAAACTCTTGCAAAAAACACATTCTGACCCTCAGATTCTGGCTCCACAACACCAGGTCTCGGTGTCTTGGTGTCACAGCATATCAAGATGAATTTCGGTTGTTTGCTCTTTATGAGACACATGAGCTTGAACGGCAATTACAGGACAGAATGCCCTTGAACCCGATAAAAGAGGTATGATATCCAACAGGAAATCCGTCTGCAATATGTTACTCATAATTATAAGGAGCGAACTTTCAAAGTTTCAGGCGTAATATTGCATATGGAGTTTCTTTACCCTGCACCGAGTGATCCGGATCACGTGATATTGGTTCTCTTTATAGTCGAGTAAGTAACTTTCCTCATTGAGGGTGAGAGATATGTTGGCTGACTATTTGTAGTGCAAAACAAAAGTTCCGGTTGATGCTATATGAATGGTGGGCATCAAAATCACTAACCACTGCCATGAAATATGGGCAAAATGGGCTTTTGCTTGACTCATCGAGTAAGTTCTGGGTTGTCTGCAATGATCATATATACTGAGATATGTTACAGAGGTCTCAATCCCGTTACATATCATACCACTTCTCGTGGACACGGCTTTCTTGGTAATATCAGAACACTGCATCCACGTCGTCAGAGCATCAGATATTATATCAGGCAGATCTTGGGCGTTAACGAAAATTGAATATCTTCATGCTTCCCCTGGCGGAGGGAGACGTACGCCTATCCCTCCTTATGTTGTATTTGATTGCTATCTCTCATTAAGCTTGGCCCCTGACTGTCACTCCAGAGAGCCTTGTGACGTCTTGGGCACGCCCGCTGCGAACACCAAGCCATACACAAACTATGGATGACCTATATCTCGCCATGGAAGATGGAGATATATATTTCATCGAAGTCAACTCAGAAGCCCCCAATCTGGTTGAATTAATGAACAAGGCCGGTCATCTGGATTGTGCTATAGGAAGTGCATTTGCGGCCCTGGACTATGGGCTTGAAAGAAATGACCTCGTGATAGCTGGAGGTGAAATGAGCAGTGGGGGTATCTATTTAGTAAGCTCTTAAATCCCTGTTTTTCTTCCTTAGAATAATTATTGAGATCCTTGGAGTTGAAGATAGAACCAAGCTCCCCTGTCTCCTCGCACTTGGGAATGGATGATGAGCCAAAGTTGGAGGAGACTGTGGCCAATTGGTCGCCCGTATTTGATTTCGACCTCATTAACCCTTCTACACAAGGGCGTGCTCAGGGGCGTGCTGTAAGAGATCGAATGTACGCCTGTACTGGGCGTGGGGAACATGGGGCAATTGCAGAGATACGCTATGGAATTCATGGTCTGATACAAAGTGCAGCGGACTACATGCCTGGTATCCGTAACATCTGGGTGCTACCGGGTTCTGAGGGTATCAGATTTTTCTTGCTTTGCTCCTTTCCCGACAGATCGACACTTTGTCTCATGAATGAGATTTATGAATGGGAGGACGTCAGCGAGTCTGAATTCCTTGACATATCCCAAACAACTCTTGCCGCTGCTGCGGTAGGAGATAACTCAGTACAAATCACTCCAAGAGCGGTCAATGTCAGCCTGTGGAAGGAGAAAAGTTTAAGTAGGAATAAGACTCCAGGCGGGGATATAACTATGTTGGATGGTGGCGCAGTTGGCGATGCGAATGGCGATACAGAGGGGATTAAGCCAATGTGGAGTCGGCAGTGTGTCTCTGGGGATCTCATCGTGGCTGCCGCTATCCAAGATGCATATTTAGTGATAGCCGTTAGAAGCGGAGTTTGTATCAAGATGACTTTGGCAATAATATTACCAGAAGTGGATGCAGAGTGAGTATTTTGCCTTGAATTATATGAAGTTGCACTGACGAGGACTGCCAGGGGAGACTTCCTGAAACAAATTGGGTTGCATATCGAATTACAGGACGACCCATCATTTGTTTCTATTATCAAACTGTATGAGTGCACTTACCCTGAAGTATTCAATGTACTAACATGCGCACAGCGGTGGGCAGCTTCTCGCAGCTGTAGGGACTCGAGAAGCGACTATCCAGTTTTACTTCATTGATCCCTTTAATGGCCTTATACCGACTCTAGAACAGAGCAGTAAGTCAATCCTCGCTTAGGAAGTTGAGTCGGTTTGATCTGATACCACCTATTAGTGCTCCGAGATATTGAGATGGGGACAACCGCGATACAGCGGGATCTCTTCATTTGTGAATCTTCTGTTCCAATAATGTCTGCTACTTCAACACAGCTCCTTTGTGGACTACGAGACGGCACACTGGTTATGTTTAATGCCTCAATTTCATTAGGTATGGCTCCCAGGTGACGCCTAGGGAGGCGAGAACAGTGCTTAATTCATATCAGGAAACCTCCAGCTGGAGCGGAAAAATGAGATTAAATTCGGGCCTATTCCCGTGCAAGCACTGCCACATGTTCAACAAGAGGGTCTTGTGCTGGTATTGGCAGGCCCCGAGTTATATCGCTTCAAAATGATTGGAGACGAAGTCACGGTTTCCCAAATAGTTTTTGAGGGTATCGTGGTTGAGGTATGTCTCTCTTACCGCTATAAAGCTTGAACTAGAACTGAGTTTACATCAACAGCCTGCGCTTGTAGCTGTATCACAAATAGACTACCCCCCGGGCCCTGAAGCATACATAGTATGTGCAACAAAAGACCAAATATTTATGGCCGAAGTGGGGTATTCGGAGGATGTTTGTGTTCGAAGGCTGCCAGTGTCCGAAACACCCAGACGGCTGTTATATCACAAATCACTCAACATACTAATCGTCGCAATATCGAAGGCAGCTCCAATTGAGCCAACTGGAAGATCAAGGGGGTCATCCGCCTCGCTATGCTTCCTGAATCCTCGAACGTGAGTAGAGATTTTCGCTGGGTCTCCAGAAGATACTAACAAGATACTGATCCCAGTGGTGACTTACTGGGAGCGAGCGAGCTCGTCGATAGTGGAAGTTCTAGTCTGGTTTTCGGTAAAGAGAATGAGCAAATATATGGCCTTTCAGGTACGTAGTCATTCATATACTCTGCAGTCAAGGTGTGCTAAACATTGATTAGAGTGGCATGTTGAGGCTGAAACTAAAGACGGAAGAAAGACATGGAAATTTGTTGCCATATGTACCGGCTCCATCAACGCTAATCCTAAAACGCTGAAGGGTAGGGTCATAATAATATCAGTATGGCAAAACGCTGAAGGGAGAATTGAAGTGAAACGGAGGCATCAAATACCCTGCGGTGCACCTGTATACTCGGTTGCACCGTATGGGAAACAGTCCATCGTTTATTGCGCAGGTAATAAGCTGTATATGGCGAAGCTGAACATTGATGTACACCCTAAAAAGTGAGTTCCGTTACCCTAACTTCTGGTGAATCACCATCTGACATGTTATCTTCTAGGCTAGAGGAGGTAGCAGAGTTTAAACTGCGGTCACCAGCAGTTCAAATTACTGTTAATGAACCCTATATCAACTGTTCGTGTGCTTCGGATTCGTTATGTATCACCAAATTTGAGCAAGGAAAGGTTGTTGAAGCCAGACAGCCTCCAGAGCCCAGCAAACTACATTTGCACTATAGGTCAGTTTCTTTCTCAGCAAGAGTCTCCCAATAACATGATACTGAGCAGCAATGAGTACAGTGATGAAATCGCTAGGAACGGGTTCAGCCACTACTCCCCACTAGAGAACCTTTTCATCGTCTCGGACAAACAATATGGGATTGCTGGATTATGGCAGCCACCGGGTAAAACCGCCCCAAGCTGTTCTACCTCCTTCTCAAGCACTATACTAACATCTATCCAACTAAGACAAACGCAACACTGGCTCCCTAACCACTCTCTTCGACACGGAAATAACTTCCTCTATCTCCCGCCTTCGCGGGGGCTCTCTCCGCCCCCCTTGGCACGCAAATAGACCTCGCCCTGGCGTGCTCCTCCCTGACAAAGACATCATCGGCTCTGGCGTCGATGGCTCCATATTCCATTTGACCCTACTCAATATTGATGCCCTCCGGCTACTGAGATACATCCAAGGAATCTATACGACACAAACTGAGACCCATCGACACCCCTACTCGCCTCGAGATGTAGGTGTGGGAAATACTCGGCTGAGAGCAGATGTTGACGGGGACACGCTGCTTTCGGTTATCAAGCTGGGGGATAAGTGGCTTAGGGAGGCGGTAGAGAAGGAGGAGTCTAAGGGTGTCGGGAGAGGGGGATTGAGTTTTGGGGAGATGGTGAAAAGTGTATTGGGGCCGGGTGGTGATGCGGTTGCGAAAACACTAGAGTATGTTAAGGGTTTGTTGGAAGGGGTGGTACTCTAATTAATTAATCCTGCCTTTTTTTTTTTTTTAGCCTCTGCGTTCTTGCGAGGTGTTGGTGTTGGGGATGCAAGAGATGTGAGTTGGTAGTATATACGAGGTTTCTATGATTGTGCTCTTTTTTTTTTTTTTTTTTTCTGAAGTCTGTACGTCTTTCCCGCCCCTTTGAAGGTTTGGGTGTACCCACGGAGTTGCTGTTGTTTTGATTCCCTGTCCTATGTACTGTACATGTATGCAGTTTCTTTTTTTTTTTTTGTATTCACTAAAAACCTCCACCACCAAATAAAGTCGGATGGAAGTCATTCATGATTACTTACCCTGAACCCATTAGGGCAAACCTCGGAGTTTGCCCTACCTGTCTATCATACCATACGTAGCTCCAAACCTCCACCAACTAACTACCTACTCACCAATCCATCTCCCACCATTATTACCAACTGTACGTTCCCCTCCCCTCCTCCCCCCAATCCTAACCTCCAAATCCAACACCCCCCAACAATATGATGACAAAATGATTCTGCAATCCCGACAAAAAAAAACAACC
>Ga0307514_10001919_pt1 | contig 22810 bp, 22 predicted proteins | sample 16_EM_MG_FD_203088 | JGI IMG/M metagenome (GOLD analysis project Ga0307514, IMG submission 203088) | Populus trichocarpa ectomycorrhiza microbial communities from riparian zone in the Pacific Northwest, United States - 16_EM | ecosystem: Host-associated > Plants > Roots > Unclassified | place...
GACAGAACCCTTAATTTGACTACGCTTTATTGGAGCCAAATATACAGTATTCTGCAACTGAGCTGTTTTGCCATATATTGAACGGAGAGTATCCCGCGCCACTCAGGACATATGAATCGTAAGTCCCATTCGCACCAGACCAAGAAGGTGTGGTCGAAATAAGGGTTGATTAGTACAAGTCCATTCGGTCGACTGGGCTCTGATATATCAATCATTGGTTATTGACTTATCTCGTATATAACTCTGCACATCTCCAGATGTCATAATGGTTTGAGGTTGACGACACCTCATCACCCTAGGACTGAGCCATTGGAGCGTGAGGGAATAGTCGTTTGTTCGGCGTCTAGGAATATGGTTTCCTGCCGACAAGGAATAGCCATTGACAATAGAGATTATAAAACCAATACCGACTTAAAGATAATACACATCTTAATTGTGCTCAGCTCGATCGCTCTCGTTGGTCTATTGATGTGAGGGTAGGGTAATAGAGATATTACCAATAGGTGAACAAATCCGGAAGGTTGATCCAATTAGGAATTCCGAGTGATATTTCATGAGTTCAGATTGAATATCCATATTTGGGTTATCGAGTGATCCTGTATGATCCCGGAAGTCTTCCTGTAACACCAAAGGCGTAACACTCCCTCCCTCCTCACCAGGCTTGTCCCCAAGCCATAAGGAAAGAACCTCTAGCCACCAAACTATCCTACCCGTAACGAGTTGAATCTCAACGCTTGGCATTAAAAACCCTCGGTACTTGTCTTCCAAGGTAAAAAGGTACAAGTTCTCAATTCCAATCGTCGGGATGCAGTTCTTGCTATCGGAACATCAATTTCCAGTATACAAGGAATTCGCAGTTATGCACTTTGCATGTTGTCCTGCATTCATTGCTTTTCAAAGCTAATTGATCCTGTGTCTGCGAATCACTTGGCTCTGTATCTCGGCCAACAATGTGGAATCGACAGATCCTAGAAATCATCTGATGAACCCATCCTGAAAGGTTTCTTTGGAATAGTACCTTCCATTGACATGTAAATGGGAAGGTATAACACCATCCGTTATTATCTTACAATGTCCTTGGCAAATTTTATGAACAGCCTGTTATGGTTGCTCTTATAACAGCTAGGGTATTGTTCCTTGTTCCATTGACCTCGTCTGAAGCAAACAACGAGCCATTCAAAGTCTTGCATAAAGCCTCTGCGATGGAGATACTTCACTGCATGTCATAATGGTTGTGTTCTTTTGACAAGTAGTCGTGAACATTTCATAACGTAGGACCATCAATAAGTATAAAGAACCTGTTGATGCCTATTTTGTCCGATATCTTCTCTTGCCATCGAGTATGACATAGGATTAATCAGAGGACTTATTTGACTCATTCGAAGGTGTGATGCAACCTCAGCGTCCCTTTCTGACTACTTTAGCCAATCTGGCCCATATGCAATTGCCGCCTATGCTTTTGGGCGTCGAAATGCATTCCTCAGATCTGCATCTTCTGATAATGCCTCGGCTGCAATAATTATCATTTCTCCCTCAACACTTATCATAAGGATGTGAGTCTGGAGAATGCTACATGTATACGTAGTGTACACATTAGAGCTTAAGATTTCGATTGCACATGTCATTAAATCCTAGGATGTAACCTTATCCATTGATTATTGACTCATCGCATCTACTAAACAGCTCATTATAGTAGTCAGCAACCACATCATACAAATTATCTTATAAGTCGATGGATAAATATCCTAACAGAAGTATCCTGTAAACCACCTCGCTATCAGGCTGGCTCCTTGGACTCCCTTCGGATTTTCCAATGCCGACTCAACTCTTAGATGTCATTCGATGGTCGATTTGCTTTAAACCGGATAGCCAAAGTAATGCATAAGTACCACCTTGCAACGAACACAGATAGTGCTTTATTTCGGACTTGGAGAAGCTGTGTCATACAAGTTGAGTTTTGTAGAATCGTTTTCCGTACATCCTCGCAACTGAATTGCATAACCTTCTTCGTACCGAATGATTCTTATCACTAGATGTGACTATTTCATTGTCACCAAGTACTGCCATATCGCATACGGGCGAACATATAGACAACTACTTTCTTTGGACACTGATCTTTCATCTTGGTCCTTGATACTTGTAATCTGATTATTATTTAAGTTGATCAATCATATTTCCTCCCTCGGAGCGCTACTGATTTTCAACGTAAGAAGATGTTCATCTTATTCTCCCAATCTGTTGTTCGTGCTTCCCACTATCGGGACACTACTTAACAAATCTCTCACTATCTCTGTTGGTCATTCGTGCTTCTCGCTATCGGAATACTACTGGACACAACCATTGAGAATCTTCTTGAGATTTTGGGTTATAAGTCATTCAAATAACGTAATAATTTGTAACCAATCAAGGCTACCACCCCCCTTTGTAGTCGGGCTCCGAACGCCATTCAATAAACCATTCCTGTGCATATGCACTTAATAGTAAATGATAGTTATCGGACTTCATCAGCATAATCATACCTGTCATATAACCACTTTGACAATGTGGCGTAACATTCCCCTATTATCACGTAGTAGGGGACGCCAAAATGTCATGGTAGACCCGATAGATTGTTAAATCCCATTGGATTAATGTACCATATAATACTGATGATTTCTTAATTCATTATAAAAGATATGAATGTCTGGTACTGAGATAGCGTATCCGATCCCATAATTTCATTCTCATATGATGATTGCTCCTGGCAGCGCATAGGCTGACTAGCAATTAATATACCGGAATGAATGTGATGTCTGACGGTAACCTCCGTGTTATCATTAATTTCGTGTAAAAGCGAACTGCGAAGCATTTTGGGTAACGACTCGAAGATGTGAAGATCTGGTACTGAGACCAGGTATCTGTTCCCAGTATTCCATCTGAATAAGTCGATAGTTTTTTGCCCACTTCATCGGCTAAATATCAGGGAATCTGCCATAGCCATGGCGTAGCAGCAACATCGTTCAACTTGAGGATTGCGTCGTTGATTGCGAACAAGTCTCCTCATTTAATGCAACGAATTAACATGATGGTCAGAATACGACGATCATAAGTGATTCCTAATGAACATCTAGTATTTTCTGCTGAATATGGTGGAGACGAGCGCACCATCTCATTCTGAAAACAAAGGATGTGACACATCTGTTATAAGTCATACCATGCCACGGTCGTAAGGTGATAATAGTTAAATCAACCAGCCAGACTGTTTGAATTTTATCAGAGTTATTGCCGCTAGCAACACTCCGTAGTAAGGTTTCTTCAGTTGCTACTCGATGGGACTACCATCAATATCAATGTGTTCAAGATTGACTAGCACCTTCCGTGCATTACTGTCACATTTTGACATAACAAGGATATAGCAGTACTGAAAGGCATAACCATCTGGATATCATGACACAACGTGCCATTCATCACTAAGTTATCCTCAACAATATGATATCCCTACCCAGCGGGTCCGGTACCATTTCAACGCAAGCGTGTTCATGATCAATATGGAGGAGAAGTGTTGAATACCATTCATGGCTATGATGAGCCCTTCTGCATTCCTATCTGTATGCCTACACATCTAGGATCTACGATCCATGAACGTAAACCATGTAATATGGTGCTTGGTCGATAACATTGTAAGTCATACCTCATGGTGACTATACAATGATGAGAACCAATCTCATTATATGAGTATTGACATGATCCCGAGGTGGGCCTCATTTACTCATTTTATAATACGATTGCGACAGCAACCTCAATATCTCTGCAAGAGATATATCAGTAATTACCATACAGGTATACCACTGTAACTCATAATGATGTACCCTATTGATTTTCCCTACAAGGAACATCAATGGTAACAATGTCTATCCAAGAGCAAAGGCAATGGAGTGACAGAGCGCAGTGATAAGTACATGGATTAGCATAACGATGCATCTTCCAAGCCTTGTCTGATCCTAAGGTCTCGACAGGAGGAAACCATTCATTGCTGTCCTGTAATTCACATGCAAACGTAGAGTTTGCCTATCTCTTGAGTAGTGTTACGCCTTTGGTGTTACAGGAAGACTTCCGGGATCATACAGGATCACTCAATAATCCAAATATGGATATTCAATCCGAACTCATGAAATATCACTCGGAATTCCTAATTGGATCAACCTTCCAGATTTGTTCACCTATTGGTAATATCTCGATTACCCTACCCTCACATCAATAGACCAACGACAGTGATCGAGCTGAGCGCAATTAATATGTGTATTATCGTTAAGTCGGTATTGGTTGTATAATCTCGATTGTCAATGGCTATTCCTTGTCGGCAGGAAACCTTATTCCTAGACGCCGAACAAACGACTATTCTCTCACGCTCCAATGGCTTAGTGCTAGGGAGATGGGTGTCGTCAACCTCAAACCATTATGACATCTCGAGATGTGCAGAGTTATATATGAGATAAGTTAATAACCAATGATTGATATATTGGAGCCCAGTCGACTGAATGGACTTGTACTAATCAACCCTTATTTCGACCACCCCTTCTTGGTCTGGTGCGAATGCGACTTACGATTCATACGTCCTGAGTGGCGCGGGATACTCTCCGTTCAATATATGGCAAAACAGCTCCGTTGCGGAATACTGTATATTTGGCTCCAATAAAGTGTAGTCAAATTGAGGGTTCTGTCGTTGGCCACAATCATTAAACTATTACATACCCGGTGGGTATATGAGAGGGCACTCTCACTGGCTCTTGGTGACACGGACCAATTAGTTGATAATTGGCTTCAGATAAGCTCGTATTCATACGAGGTATCGCCAATAGCAATAGTGTCACAATACGAGCTCATTATCTTGATGACTTAGTTAGGACTCCTGGGAGTTAGAACTCCACCATCAATGCTAGAAGGAAGGATGACAAAGGCAGTCGCGAATGAGAACTGCAAAATAGGCTTTGGCAGTCTTAGGATTGTTAAGGGTGTGGATCATCTGATGTATATCAGCGATACAGACATGAAGGAAGGACATCGATAATACTTCTATCGAACATACAATCTACATTCAGATTGATCTACTGATACCTATTGACCTTCTCGACCTGGAGGTTAAGCCTTAACTTTATTTCCGTGTATTATCTATTAGTTCTGTATTGAAGTCAACGAGGATACTTCTCCTTTGAAGTCCAGAGTTGTACGTTCCTCTTCAGTTCTATCCCATGGATAACACTCCGTCACCCTTTATATTTGGTTATTCTTAGTACCTTCATCAAAGCAAGTCGTTGATCGGGAAGAGAGCAAGACGATACTTTGGAGTCTGAAGGGCCAGGCCGAATAAGCGTGGTGGTTTGGAGAATACTCTTGAGTCGGCACTACTCCTTCTGCTGAGGCAAAACTACTTTGCTGTTTCTTATAAGACAAGTCCATACTGGGAGTCGTCGCACTTGAGGACAGTCGTTCCTTGGGTATACGTGCCGGTTGCTGGGCCAATACTCTTGAGTCCAAAGGAAGTCAGAACACTGATATGATAGTGTGTTAGTTAGATGATCTTCTGAGTAGGATACTCTTGAATGGTGTGCTCCAGTACATTGATAACGTAAAGACCATATTCTTTAGTCGATACCATTTTTCGGGAGCAGAGAACGGAAAGGTTACCTTGTTACCTTGGGTGGTAATCTTATACGCATCCTGAGTGAAGCTTTAATCATTCTTCTCTTTACTAGTCCAGAAGTCACTAGGGGCTTTTATTGATTAGGACTTAGGGTGGATCTCCCGGTGTTACACTATAAAGTTAACACAATACCTTCCCGTGAGAAGCTATTTGTGAGTTACTAGTTTGCAATTCTCGACTGCAGTCTCGTGTTGGCTCCTACGTTGAAACGTTCGCGATCTATCAATGTGACAGACCTCGCCGGTTATCACACATCGTTATTTGAACCCGAACCATTCAATCCCTTCTTTTCGCTTGAAGAACTATTTTCTTACGAAGATCATCTGTACTTCGATTACGACGCCTTGGGAGACCTCATTTGGGATAGTCCGAATGCAGTATCTTCCTAGCATCAGTATTATTGGGATAGTGCAAAGGATGGAACAATGCTGGAGGTCGATGACCCAGTGTTCAAGGAATGGTGGACCAAGTACCCTGGCTTCAATGATTGCTGTGGGGAATGTCCTGGCTGTTGTGCCATCGAGTATGATGACAACAAAGAATCACTCAAGGATCCATCGTTGGGATTACTTGGCTGGTTTATTTCTACCCTCTTTTCCATTGTCCACGATTATGTTATAATGTTGATGGGTCAATGGTAGACTAATTCGTCACTGGTTGTGAGATAGATGTTCGATGACTTCGAAGTTACCTCAGAGTCATTCACTATATTGGTCCAGCCTACAATATCGGAAAATTCAATATCGCCGCCAAAAGAGATTCGGAAAGGGAGGCGATATCCCTTACTATGGTCGCCCGATTATTGTGTTTTAGAACAATCTCTCGGTATACAACTATACGATGACTATTAAGTTCATGGGTTGTGAGGCCTATCTCGATGATGACCTTTACGACGACCCATGGTGCTAATCTTGCATCGATTCCTATTCCGACGTTACGGATGAAGATACAGACAACAATTATGTTACGGCAGATGAGGAAGAAGTTTGGTCTTTGGCTTACGAGCAATTAAACCTTTCAATATTTCTTACGCCTATATGGGACTTTCCTATGTTTGACCATTTCGTTGCTCTTGCTGTTAGATGGAGTTTCTTTGACAGACATCTTTATGATCCTATGTCAATGGAATGCGATGAAGAATATGCTGAAGTTATGCTTGACTGGTAAACGGTTACTTAGTTACAGTCCAAATGGTTCCGATAGCATGAACTAGTTGTGGAAATCTGTTATGCTTTGTGTACCTAGTATACCTTACGAATTTCCTTTCAAGTTTTTGGCATTCAGATTTCATTGTCATTTGGTTATTACGAATCAAATTTATTGTTTGCTGCTGAGCATACTACATTGTGATTCTATTATACGATGACATTATACGAATTTATTGCTTTAAACCTTGATATTGCACATTTTGCCACATTGTGACGTATGGATATGTTGCTTGGGTTACTCCGCGATTGGACATTCTATATTACAAACTTATCAGCTACCCTTAGATTGTGTATGCTGTGAGGTTCTTAATAACTGTTCGCAGAATGAAAGCGGTTGTGGGTTTATGGTTTGACAGTTACTGGAATACTCTTTGATGTATTCATGGATAAGCAGTTTGGCTGTATTTCCAACTTTCGTCTGGAACAAAAATATATTTTCACACATCATTAATTATAGTCTTGGTGACGGTCTTTCGATTCAGAGCGGTTAGTCACTGCGACGTCTGGGAGTCCTTGATCGCCCATGCTACTTGTACCACCAGGAGATCCACCCTAAGTCCTAATCAATAACTGCCCTTAGTGACTTCTGGACTAGTAAAGAGAAGAATGATTAAAGCTTCACTCAGGATGCGTATAGGATTACCACCCAAGGGAAGAAGGTAACTTTTCCGTTCTCTGCTCCCGAAAGATGGTATTGACTAAAGAGTATCGTCTTTACGTTATCAATGTACTGCAGCACACGATTCAAGAGTATCCTACTCAGAAGATCATCTAACTAACACACTATCGTGTCAATCTTCAGACTTCCTTCGGACTCAAGAGTATCGGCCCCGCAACCAGCACGTATACCCAAGGAACGACTGTCCTCAAGTACGACGACTCCCAGTATGGACTTGTCTTATAAGAAACAGCAAAGTAGTTTTGCCTCAGCAGAAGGAGTAGTGCCGACTCAAGAGTATCCTCCAAACCACCACGCTTATTCGGCCTGGCCCTTCAGACTCTAAAGTATCGTCTTGCTCTCTTCCTGATCAACGACTTGCTTCGACGAAGGTACTAAGAATAACCAAGTATAAAGGGTGACGAGGTTTTATTCGTGGCATAGAACCGCAGAGGAACGTGTAACTCTGGACTTCAAAGGAGAAGTATCCTCGTTGACTTCAATACAGAACTAAGAGATAATACATGGAAATTAAGTTAAGGCTTAACCTCCAGGTCGAGAAGGTCAATAGGTATCCGTAGATCAATCTGAATGTAGATTGTATGTTCGATAGAACTGTTATCGGTATCCTTCCTCCATGTCGGTATTGCTGATATATATTAGATGATCCACACCCTTAACAATCCTAAGACTGCCAAAGCCTGTTTTGGAGTTCTCATTCGCGACTGCCTTTGTCATCCTTCCTTCTACCATTGATGGTCGAGTTCTAACTCCCATGAGTGCTAACTACGTCAACAAGGTAATGAGCTCATATTGCGACACTATTGCTATTGGCGATACCTTGTATGAATACGAGCTTATCTGAAGCCAATTATCAACTAATAGGTTCGTGTTACCAGGAGCCAGTGAGAGTGCCCTCTCATATACCCACCAGGTACGTAACGGTTTAATGATTCCGTCCAACAACAGAACCCTTAATTTGACTATGCTTTATTGGAGCCAAATATACAGTATTCCGCAACTGAGCTGTTTTGCCATATATTGAACGGAGAGTATCCCACGCCACTCAGGACATATGAATAGTAAGTCCCATTCCCACCAGACCAAGAAGGGGTGATCGAAATAAGGGTTGATTCGTACAAGTCCATTCGGTCGACTGGGCTCTGATATATCAATTATTGGTTATTGACTTATCTCGTATATAACTCTGCACATCTCCAGATCTCATAATGGTTTGAGGTTGACGACACCCATCTCCCTAGGACTAAGCCATTGGAGCGTGAGAGAATAGTCGTTTGTTCGGCGTCTAGGAATAAGGTTTCCTGCCGACAACGAATAGCCATTGACAATAGAGATTATACAAACAATACCGACTTAAAGATAATACACATCTTAATTGCGCTCAGCTCGATCGCTGTCGTTGGTCTATTGATGTGAGGGTAGGGTAATCGAGATATTACCAATAGGTGAACAAATCTGGAAGGTTGATCCAATTAGGAATTCCGAGTGATATTTCATGAGTTCGGATTGAATATCCATATTTGGATTATTGAGTGATCCTGTATGTTCCCGGAAGTCTTCCTGTAACACCAAAGGCATAACAGCGAAGATGAATGCGTGGCAGATGATGAATCTGATATAGAGCAAAAAAATGGCTTTGAGGATCCAGAATGCCCAGAGCAGCAGGATGTGAGTGCCACACCAAATGTTCCCAGATCGGTTCGGCCAATACAGAAGTCAAAGAGAGAGGGTGAAATGGTGCAGCTGATAGTCAATGCAATTGAAACGAGGAGGAATAATCGAGTGAAGATAAAGTAGGAAAGAATGTGTTCAAGGTTCACAAGCTTCCTTATGTAGCTTGACCGAGAGTTTCAGTTAGAGATATATCATGGGTGAAGGTGAGCAGTAGCTTGTGAATATCGGCTGATGAACAGATGTATAGCAGTCGCAATAAATCTTTTGGCATGACATATTATTTTTAGTCATGTGAGAGTGAACAGTGCAAGAATGTTACTGCACTCGGCTTTGCCACAGGGCTGAGTCTCAATCTGACAGAAAGACAACTAATAAGTTCAAATCATGATGAAAACTATTATCGATCGCAGCAGATGTTGAATGGACAATACATCAAAATGAGCATCAACAGAGCATCAACGATTTGTGGTCTTGTAATTACGGTAATTGACCAGTGATTTGGTCGCAGTTATTCATAACTGCCGTATTGGCAGCTTTTATTGGCAAAAGAGACGCCAACAAGGTCACTGCCCGATTGTTGGAATCAGCATCAATGGAGCGTCAACGATTTTTAGCCTTGCATCTTGGGTAATTTATGTTCCGATTGGTTGCAGACATCCATTTATGAGATATTCGCTGCCTTCAGACGCAAAAACAACAGCAACATGCCCACTGCTGAATCCTGAAAATAAGTGTCAATGGAGCATCAACTGTTTTAGGTCTTGCGTATTTGGTAATGAAGGCAACGCGCAGATCTTGGTTCATACAACAGCATTATTGACTGCCTTGATAGGCAAAAATACAATATATTAAAGGTAAAACACAGATTCTAAATTAATCGATATTGCAAACTGCAAAACATGCAAAAGCCCATTATTGGTTGTTGAAAATGTGATTGTGATAAGATACTATCAACAAACTGCAAAAAAAAGGGTCTTATATGAATCTATAGATGGACCCGCTGGGCGACCTGCTGACACCCGACCCAATTCAGACGGTTTCGGAGTTTACCATCGAACCGTACCTGAGTTGACGGTTAGGGTTTATTGACGACCCAGACCGCCAATTTGGCAACGGTTTGGTTTGGACCTGGGCCTGGACCTGAAATGATTGTCCGGAACCGTTGCTAACACTAATTATGGGCTATAATATCAGCCTGTATAGGAGTATACTCTGCCCAATATGCAAAGCAGAGAATGAGTCCAGTAATCTCTCCTTTAGTGACAGTCTTTGGAAAGATTAAACTGAGGGAAACTTGCTGCCAGAGTTGACACTCGATGTGTGGAGTTCATTTAAGTGTTATATGATTGCGATTCATCAAACAAGATTGTGTACCTGGTGCTTGCAACTTTTCCATTACAACTTTTGAGCGAAGTGGAACAATTCTACAGGTTGCAAATGCAGGTTGAATATTTTTGTTGGTAAATGCTTCCTGTCGTGCTTGTTTAAATAACGGAAAGAAGGTATCACGGATGATGGCAATATCGGTAGTCAGGACACAGTTGTCAACAGCTTTCGAATAGTGGTGCTGGAGTGGGAAAGCAAGTTTTACATCGAGAGGTTGTAGAAGATGAGTGGAGTGTGCAGGGAGGCAATATAGCAATATATTATTCTTTTCCCAGTAGACAACAAACACAGGTAATATAAGAGCCATGAGTATCCAGAATAAGTAGTTGTGTTTCTCCAGGGCAACGTTGTTTACTGCAGGGGTCATATCTATTAACTAGCTACCACAACGCTAGTTCATCATCAATCCATCCCTTCAGTAACACCACAAAATATACATCAGCATCCTCAGCATGTACATTCTGGTACCATCCAATATGGTGTACCTTCCCATTCTCAATAATAAAAGAAGGCAATATATTGCCATCTGCAGAAACTGCTTCAACAGCAGTAACAAATTCACAACATCCATGTTGTTCCACCTGGGGATATTTCCATCCTCTGTGAGTAATAACCTTAGTGGGTTTGGCATACCCCATGATGAATCATTTCTCATCAATATTTGTAGTGCTTTGAGGGTTGATATTGTTTTTTGAAATAACATTTCCATGTATATGAAAATGATTGAGAATAATACGAGGATTGTTTGCACAATATTGCCGTTGATCAATTCAGCTGGCAAATTTAGAAGCCAAAACAGGATGTCGATTGAGAAAACATGTAATCCACATCAGCAAAATGTAAAATTATATGGAAGTCACAACTGAAGAACTCAGCAACTCTGAACAGTCACACTGATGCTTCCAGATGCTTCCAGATGCTCCCAGATAGGCTGAGTACAGCGCAATGAACACTCAGGTACTCTGAGAATACTTCACCGGTGCTCCTTACTATTCTGGAAGTTCTGGAACAGAATACAAGAATGTCCTGAAGAATGTATGGCTGTCTTCGAAATGCTACAAAACCAAACTATTAGATTGTGCAAATTTCGAAGCTATTGGGAGTATTGGCCACGTCTCCAAGACTATTCCAGTGCATATCAAACCTGGAGCCATACTCTCTGGGAGTGAATATTATAATGTTTATATGAAACAGTATAATTTAATTAACTATCTTTCTCCTGCACACCTTGATTCAGGCATTGTAACTTAATATACAGTCCAGTAGCTATCTAAATCAACATGATTATTTACAAGCCATACACTATCAATTCTATCTGATGCAGCATTCTCTCACAACAAATTTGCTGGTCCAACAATGCCTCCAACAGGTACAATATGCATCCTGTCAGTCTGTTTGACAACCCGGATGAACATGTCAACACAATCAGCCAAACCATGCAGATCTTTGTACTTTGTTGGAACCACCACTGCATATGCTTAAACTTGAGGACGTAATATCCATTGTTGAGTGTTTTTGCACCATTTAGAAAAAGTCAATATTGTTTTTCTGGTGGGCAGGCACTCCTGAAATTGGAGGATCTGATTCAGCGGAGTCCAGCTGAAGTATAATACAGTAAAAGAACGAACTCGGTCTTGGATGGTGTTATCGAGGTTACTTTCCGTATATTGGATCCAGATGTAATGAGATTCAGGCATGATTCCTTGGTTGGCATCAGTATATTCTACCTGGCAATCAAGTCCCTGACGCTCAACAGATGTAAGGCAGTGAATTGGTAGACGGTAGTTTGACAGCCCATTCTGAAGTTTAATAAATATACTGTCAAGGAGTACATTCGGAACGTATCGGAGCACCAGTTGACTGACTTCGTGTCCCCAGTTCTCTGTAATTTGTGTACGGAATAGCTGTCCAAAGTTGGGAATTCCAAAATCTTCTGATGCATTTCTGAGTGAGTTTAATTTGATACTTCTGCACACTCCGCCGACATGAGCTTCTCTCAAATGATGTACCTGTGGTGACATGGGGCGGAAAAATTGCTCATCCTGTGGATGCTGGAGGCTTAAAAGATGGGCTCTGCGAGTATTTCTCCATTTATGGGCAACGGATAGTAGGTTGAAAACTTTTGCTGAGTCAATATTGTACCAGCCTTGCAGGGCAAGATATGAGAGTGTCTATTCCGTATAGTCAAGACCGGTAGACCAGTTACTGTGCTTGAGCATCTGTCCAATGTACCTAACTCTGTTGATAGTTCGATATGCCTCTTTCACATTGCCAATATGTAGCCGTTCAGAAATATCAGTGGTGAAATTGTAGCCAGAACCCATTCGCCGAATTAACTCTGATATATGGCATATGAGATGCATCATTGGATATCCGAAATGGATTACACTCTGTTCGATGGTTTTCTTGATCTCCAGAACGCCGATTGCCTGCCAACAAGTTTCAAATTTCATCAAGCGGATGGATAATTCCTTCTTGAACTACATGTGCTCATTCGATGTGATACCATAAATGTCTCTCTCCAGTTGACTCACAATGCGGTCCATATCAGCGATGCTCTAGGTAGTGATAGCAACGGTTCCGGGTTACCCGGCTTCGGTCCGGGTTGAAACTGGATCCAAGACCCCGGTCCGGTTTAGGAACCGCCAAGAAACCCGAACTGCTCTGTCTCGGCGGGGTTGTTACCCAGGCTGGACATAAACCCGCAGTTTTTTGGCAGGGTTGTACCCAGACCGCAGTTCCATTTTACGGTTTGTGCAACTTTCGCTTCAATTAAATATTTGAGTTCTGATCGTATCATGACATGATCAGTATGTAGATTGTGCAGTTCTAGTCGCTCTTTCACCTCCCGCTTTCAGATTTGCGATCCGACTGATATTTGTTCTGTGACTGTGGAATAAAGGCGCATTTTGCACGAAATTAGCGGGTTTTCGATCGCGACTCAACGAATATTGCTCGGATCACACATCTGAAAGCCGGAGGTCAAAGAGCGGCTAGAACTACACAATCTACGTACTGCTCATGTCACGATACGATCAGAACTCAAATACTTAATTGGAGCGAAAGTTGTGATGTTGAATTGCCGGGTTTTTGGTGGTAAAACCAGCCCAATTGCAACGGTCCGGGTTTTCGTGTGGCAAGACCCGTTGCAACGCTTCGGTCCTGGGTCGGAACCGGACCCGGAACCGACCCAGGAATTTGGAACCGTTGCTAACACTAACTCTAGGTAATGTCTTCAGTCTCAGAATCGGATAGACGGACCAGTAATTCCACCCACTTGTCTGGGTTTATGTTTACTGCCCTATAAACCGCTTCTTCAGTTGCAGTCTTCATTTGAGCAATTTTTTTGGCAAATGTGCTTCTTGGACTGATTGGCTTAGTCCCAACTTCTTGTAAAAGTTGTCGCTTATGATGTTGCAATAATCTATCGAAAAGCTTGCATTTGACAGGTGTCATCTGATGGATTTCGCGCTCCAATCGCACTATTGCCCTCTCGCGATCAGCCCCTGACCATTTGGTTGCCGCTTCCCGGATTCTATTCAGGCGCACCTGAAATTGCCTTCATTTTGATGTAGTAACCTTTTCAGCCCTGTAAACCAGAACTTCCATTGCAGTACAGATTTTATGAATCTTTTGTTCTCGTAACTGATGGGATTCTCTTGCCAACTGGTCATTCACTTTGGCCTTCACAGACTTCAACATTTTCTGATCTCGAACGGCACCCTTGTTCTTGTGAAATCGCTTCAGTGCATCGTCCAGTGCTGTGAGGGATAGGTTAGAGTGATTTTGTTGGCTAACAAGTAGAGAGAATTCACATAATGCCCACACTGCTCCCATTACCATTTCATCGCAGGCTGTTTCTGGCGGTGTTTTTCCGTCATCCATGGAGCATTCAAGAATTGGAGTGCAATTCACTGCCAGTGTTCTGATCATGCCCCAGATCTCTGTGCCCTGCGAGGAGCTGGTTAAATTGAATCGAATAGTTTAGTGAAGCGCTGGAGGCCAGGATATCGTGGAACTAATGTGAATCGATTGTCAAATCAATTATTGACATTTCTAGCCTTCAGGTATTTGAGCAGCCAGTGCAATAAGCCTTTAACTAAACCCAAAAGTAACTGATGCAATTCATAAGGCTGTCAAAGCTAATACAGATTGCAGATAGGGAATTGCCAGAACTGGTTGCAGATTGGATGAACATGAAGAGTGTGTAGAACATCAATATCAGTTTCGTCCAGAAGGTTTGAGTGAACATGCTGATCTATTGAGTTATCGAGTGCTCGACAAGTTGAGTGCCCCATTGGTGCACCTTTAGTAATTTCACACATCGGGCATAAGCCATATGAGACTTGATGAATTATGACGTGTTCTGGATAATCCCTGACCCAGGCAGCCAAAAGAGGAGAACATTGTCTGTGGAATCCATTAGCATAATTCCATGTCAAGCCGGGACCAGTTATGTCAAGATTCCGGAGTGGGGACATCACTGTTCCAACCACGGAATGCCATGCCTCGTCCGTACTTTTGGTACCTTGTGGGGGATATAGAATCAGCCCACCGAGAATCCAAGCATGCGTTTTAGGTGAACGGCGGATAACTTTTCAAATTTTACCAATCGTGAGATACAGCAACTAGGTATGCTGATGGCCTGAAAAATTGGTCAAGTGAGTCTTGTCGGATGCACATATGACTGGTACAATTGTTGCTCCGGCAGGAAGCTGATCTTGCATATCCCACCTCTAGTTGCCACTGTTCAACTCGCGGTATATCTGGCAACTTTCTGAGTCAGCGAGGTGCACTGGTTCAAGATCGAGGTGCACCGGAAATGGGAGATGTGCCAAAAGGAACAGAATATATTTGAAAATATCCCTGTAGTATAATTTTCCGAAGATAGGCCAATGATCAACAATTCAACTATCATCGCCGAGCAGGAAATCAAGTTCAGAGAGGAGTTTTCTCAGAGCATTTGCAGATTAAAATGTTTTGATTTTGAAGTTGTCCATTCCACGTCTCAGATGTTGATCAATCCAAGTTTTCGTTTGCTGGCTAAATGATTGAAACTGTTGAAAGTTGTGTGCTGACTGAAATCAATGCCATGGATTCCATTGTTCTGAGTACTTGCGATGCTTGTTGTACAATCCAGTTGCTTTGCCATATGCTTTCCCAACTCCATTCTCCACTCCAACTACCTGCCTATGAGCCCTCGTCTTTGTTGGATTAGGGGTACATGTCAGATCAGGCTACTGGGGGTCTATTGTGTCTTCATCCAGAGTATCTTCAAGTGGTGGCGCACCAGGTAAATTGCCTATGTGTAGATTGTTAGGTGACTAGCTCATCGATGGCCATTCAGATGCACTGACTGAAGTCGAACCATGATGGCTCACGTCAATCCCATCCTGCAGGTGGTAAAATCCCGTCAGGTAGAAGTCCTTCATCCATTGATATTGGGTGATATTGTTGATAGCGAGAATTGAGTCTGTTCTAGTTGAATAATTTTCTTTTGGAGATAAAGCACTTAACATGTTTCTGGCGAGTGTTGACCATATTGCAGTAATGGTCAGTAAACTCGTATACGGATGCATCTCGATGATCCTTCAGGGAGTAATCTAAGGCCTCATCCATTGTAGGTTAGGGTAAGACATTCACAGCCGCATTGCACGCCGCCAAATGTGGGAGAGAGTAAAATATACTCACCTTACGATTAGTTTTCTTCATAAACCAGGATATATATATCATATCCCACACAATAATGGTGCACATTGTCTGCTCAACATCGTTAGCAGAGAAGAAAAGGTTTCTTTTGTCCTCACTGCATTCATAACCATGGGCCTTATACTACGTCATTACCGTATTGTGAGTTATACCTGCGCTCGAGCCTCCGAGTAGCTGATAATAAAGGTTGATTATCTTAATCCAATGAATAGGTGACTTTCCTAGCTAGCTGTATGCCAGTGCAATGATCTGATAGGCTGGTATGATGGTTGCTTCAGTAACGATCTGTGACCAGAGTGTGGAACCGGAGGAGAACAATATGTTTAGACAAGGAGCTCAATAGAAAGCATCACTGTTGCTGCTCGACTCACAGGCCTCCTATTAAATGATGTTGCAAGGTCGTACACGCACAATGTTTCTGTAATAACCCTAGTCTTACTAACCTTCATAGTGGATATAGCTCTTATTTCGTTGTGGAGATAACATATCATATCCCTTCTATGACCGTTAAAGTCATGGAAGAATAGGAAGGTGAGCATCTATCCAACATCCTACTATATGAATTCGAGCATTTAACAAAGAAAGGTGGGATGAGTGTGATTAAAGTTTCTTTTTCTCAATCCTGGGTTGGTTTCATGGATCAAAGATGTAGTGAAACACCACAGTTCGTGACAACAGAATGAGATATAAGAAGCCATTCATTCCGCTGAAGGTGACTGCTACCTGCACCATACTCAACCATACTCTGATTTATTCTACATTGCATCGTACATCTATTGTAGTTTACCACCATCATTGTTTACAGACAATGTCAACAAAGGTATTTCCACTGAACACAGTGAATATGGCTCCACTGGTTGGCCAATTTGGCTGGCAACAGTGCCGTGACAACAATTCAGGATTTTCAGATGATTGTTCATGAACTGCCGGTGGCAAAGACTGTCAATCAGGGAAGCATGCCAATCAATATCATCCGCTGCATGGGTATGGTTATCCTCCTTTACAGCAGCCATTTCCAGGTGCTACGTAGTTTTATCACCATTCTCCATTCAACATGACACACAACAGTGTGCAACCAACCACCAGCATAAGCCAACTATATCCAAGTTATGGGGCACAGTGGCAAGGATATGACCTCCACCAAGGTGGTTATGGCGAGTCTCAAATGTTTCCCCGGCAGCAGTTCCCAGCACAAGGGCTAACATCTCCAGGTGCACCGAGAGTGTCTCCAAGACTGCTGGGAAACAATCAAGTCAATCGGGCAACATCTTCCACATCAACTCCTCCACCTGGACGTTTTTCCGGCACACCTGGGAGACCTCCCATTAGTCTCCTAATGACACGATTCCTGCTGCCTGCTGAACCATGGAAAACTGATGTCGCAAGGATTGTGGACTTGCCCCCATTGCCAGAGATTTCCTACGACAATTATTATGCAGATGATGAGAGCGACAATTTGTCGGACTTGGGCGGTGCAGTGGGTAAACCCTCAGTCAGCTTGAAGCAAACAGAATTCTCCTGGAAGCAATTTGCCAAAAGGATGGGGCAGGCCAACTATGGTGCGTTCAACAAGTGGAACAAAGTTTGGTGGCTGGGTTTCTAAAGAAAAAGCATTGGTCCAGTATCCAGGGGCAGAACCATTTGAAACCGCTTAGAGATGGACCTCTGCACTGGGAGACAGCGGTTGCAGATTTTTTGGAGACATTTGAGTGCTGGCTGCAGTTGGATAATTTCGATAATGCCGAATGGATTCGTCCGCAGTGGGTGGAGATGTTTTTGAAGAAAGGTGAAAGGGAAATTTGGGAGGTGAAGAAAATGGGAAGGCAAGGGAACAAGCGACTGGCGACGGATTTGGGAGAGCACGCAAGTACAAAGGCAACAACTAACCTCCTAGAGTTGCCAAATACAACATTCATGGTTCTGATTTGCCGGGTGTTGAATGGCAACAGTATGGTTCAATTCCCAAAGCAACTCCCAGCCTTGTGTACCGATGCGAGGCACTAGGAGGAGCTGATTGATTTCGTTGACAAAAACGGATGCTCAAAAGAGCCATACATTTTCACATCGAGGTTCAGGTGCACCTTAGAGCAGGACGAATTGGACGAAGAGTCTATGGGATGATATACCAACAGGCAAATGATAATGGACCCCATATATGGCCAGATTGCGTACAACTATTGCCTTTCAAATGCTTTCAAGTTGAAACTTGGACACGATTCGAAAATATTTTTGGTGGAAATGAAGCGAGCTACAGGGAAGGAGATCGCTGAGCACGTAATTAGACCAGCAACAATGATCCCTGGTAGCCGTGTTAAGGGTAGATGTGCGCAACTGCTAGTGATTATACTTAGATATTGGAAGATTCTGAAGAGGGTGGAAGAGAGAAGGGAGAGGAGGATGGTGGGCAACAGAATGATACTTGTATTATGTAAGTTCTGATTGAAAGAATAGAATTGATTGTATTGCATCCATATATATTCATTCCGATGGTTGCTTGACTGTGAAATATCTAACATTGCGATGAGTTTCAGGAGCGCAGGAATATGAGCCCAGCTGTCCAGCTTATATTGGAGCAACTGAAAGAGATCATTGAAGATGAAAAGAACACAGACAAAGGTGCAAGGGAGGTTCAGGAGCAAGTGGAGGATGGTGAAGAGGTCCTTGATCCAGCAAATACCAGCTCAGTATTGAATAAGGTTCTCAATACAATCAACAATCAATTTGAACACCGGTGTCTTAATGAGGCATTCAGGCCGCTGAATGCTCATCCTATTCGTCACTCAACAGATGACCGTGTTCCAGGCCACAAATATTCAATTCCAGGTCTGCCCGGAACTAAGTTTCTGGTGCACCAGGTTTGGGCCATCTGGTTCATCGTGAGAAGGTGGGTTTGAGATGCTAATATGCCAGGAGTACTGATGGCGGATGAAATGGGTCTTGGAAAGACTTTCACCTTGGTTGCAGCGGCAATGATTTCCAAATTGGTCACTGAGAAAGTTGTGATGTGGTTGCAACTGTCCATTGTATGGGGGAATACCCTTGAAGGGTGGGCGATCTTGGCACACAATGACTTTCCTGGCATTGTCGGTGAAGAACAGGAGTGGTATCCGCTTCAGAGATTGAATTCTGTGCCCCGCGGCCTGTTGGAGATTCAGACAACACCACCACATGGGTATTCAGCACTTGGATCAGCCCTGAAACCAATCCTGGTGGTTACAATGCCTGGAGTGGCAGAGAACTTCAAGACTGTCATCGACGAGATAACACATGGAACCGATTCCAAACTGGTCAACTTATTGCATGATAAAAATGTGCAATTCACCGACGAGGATCAGAACACCAGTATTGATGAGCCGGAAAACCGATGGAATATCCACCTTGTGTCGTATGATACCTTAACATCCAGAGCGAAACCATCATGTAACGGCCAACTCTCCCACTGTGCATGGAGTTTGGGGATTTTTGATGAGTCTTCTCGGTAAAAGACTAAAAACAGTGTCAGCTGGCAAATTGTGATAAATGAGAAAATTGGATTCAAATGTCTAGTCACCGCTACACCGGGATTCCATTAACTCTATCAACAGTGGTGTCAGATGATGTGGCTGTTTTCAGGTGCGCCTGACGATCCAGAGGATGATACTGTGATGGAAAAGTATGATGCAGATGCACTGTATTCCGCAGTGAAGAGTTTGATGCATGATATCCAGACTGAAGACGAAGAAGCTCAACAGGATGCGGTGCACCGCACGATACAGATTGCAAAGCCTTGGACCATAAGCAGGTGGTCGGAATTGAAAATTGCCAACTGAAAAACACTAGTGCTGATACCGAAGGCGAATGCACACCTCATTGATCTTGTTTGGACTGAGGATGAGTGAGCAAAACTAAAGGCCCTGGTGGAGAGATATCCTTCATGTGGTGCTTCAGGAGGATGAAGGGTTCATCAATGGTGGCTTGTATGTTTTTCGTTAGTATTGGGAGACACAGAGGATCACAATGACGTGTTTCAACAATGGTACGATGAATGGCCACATGATACTTGGGTGGATTCATCCATTTTCCGATGGCTGAGAGAGACATTTCTGCCAATTCCTGTCGACAAATGTGCGAAGTATCCCGAACGTGATGAAGATGACCCATTAAGAGAGCCACTCTTTCCGGAACAAGAGAGATATGAAAATGCTCTCCGCAGTACACCTCCTCCACAAAAAGCAGTGCTATTCTGTCTTCTTCCTGGCTAAGTTCGTCATTTGAAGTGGTGGCTAACCAAGTATTTTGCAAATCATGTGGATATATTCCACCTGTATGCAGAAATGGGCAATGATGAACAGATATAAATGCAGCTCTAATTCCAGGATTCACGCAATCACTCTGTATTTGTAACCACACCAAAAGTGGGCGAGACCGCCCTCAATCTTACTGCAGCAAACCATGAGGTAATAACTCAGAAGTTCTGGCTATTGAACGAGCAGCAGCAGGCATTTGCACCAATTGTCCGGTTAGGGCAAAACAGAGTACCAGACACATGGTTACTGAATACAGGTCCTGGTGACTATGATAACTGCACGAGTAATCTTCATCAATACTCTGGAGTGCCTCAAATGAGAGTCCTGCATGGCTTAATGAGTCAACCGAACATCACAAGGTCGATGATTTACCAGATTCTGTAGTCCTGTGAAGACCATACGAAGTGGCTGAAAGAGAATGGATACACTTTTCAGTCAGATGAGCTATTATCTTCTATTGTTAAGGACACTTTATCAAGATATGCCTCTTTAGACATTCAACCAATGTAATCTTCTTAACAGATACAAATAGTCAAAAAGGTTATTTGTAAAACACACTATACTGCATAAATGAATCTGGTCTCTCTGTCATTTTAAGGCAAATCAAAGTTCTGATGTTAAAGTTGTGGTATCTTTAATCAGAAATTGCTCGAGTGGAATTTCAGTGGCATTCTTGATTATTAATATTAAATTTCATTTGTGTTTTTGATTATTATTATTAAAGATTAATAAGAGATGAAGTAAATTGATAAGCTAAATAATTACTTCCCGGGGTGGCCGATTTCAGGATAAATGGCCTTGCTCGAATTTTGAAAATGATGCAGCCAAGAGCTTCGAATCATTTGTCAGTAGTGATTTTGAGGTGCCCCAGAAACCTGTGGCCATGTACACATTTCAAAGTCAAAAGTGTGAACAAAGCACAATTCAATGACTTTCAGGCACACCAGAGAATGCTGGCCATATGTCATCAGTCTCTTTTGGATAGATCATGCACTGCAGATTTGGCAATCCAATTTGACCATACATTAAGTCATGGCGATATTAAATAGCTGGTCAGAAAATGAAACACCAGCTGGCAAATTCCATGCAAAGCCGCAGCTTTTGCTGCCATATAATCGAACGTCAGGTGCACCAAAGAATTATTGGCATAAGTTTTGAGTCATGTTATGGCAGATCCAGCCCCGCTTATTTGCCAATCCCATTTGGGAAGAAGACTATCTAGGTGATATTGAGTACCAGTGTCAGAATTTGAGACAGAGCTCACTTACTCGTGGTAATCACACATCTATTGCTGGCATATGTTCAAAGTTCAGGTGCACAGGAGAGTCCTGGGTAGTGTTAGCAACGGGTCCGGGAAACCCACCAGCGGTCCGGGTTCGGACCGGAAAAACTGTTCGGTTCGGTTCCAGAACCATCCAAAAACCCGATCCGCAGCGTCTTGGCGAGCCAAACCCGGACCCGTACCCATCAACCCCCGGGTTTTGCAGGGGTTTGCTTGACCCGTCGGTTCCAATCTCCGGTTCTGTGTTTCGGGTTTTTCTATTTATGGTCGCATTTAGATACCCTACTGTTAGTCGCAAAATATTAACTTTTGCACATCATTGACCTTTTCGGATGAATCGGCAGCCTTTATAACTAAAAACATGAGAGACACGCTCCTTGCCCCATCCTGAACATGATAGTCAACGGCGCGTCAATGATTTTTGGTCTTGTATCATGAGTAAACTAGATGGCGATTGGATGCAAACGATCATAAACGATGTATTGGTGGTATTCCAACCCAAAAGAGAAAGAAATACGCTCGCTGCCCCATTCTGAAAATGAGCGTCAATGGAGCGTCAACGATTTTTGGCCTTGCAGGATGGTTAATCAAAGCGCGAGATAGCCACTAATGTCTATATATGGAGTTTTGACTGGTTTTATTGGCTAAAACGTTTAGGATCACTGAGTTGCAGCATTGAAAATGAATTAAGTTGTGATTGTCCGGGAGGCTGTCGCGGGACGACCTCTTGCTTATTAGCCTAGAAAGGCAGCCAAAACCTTGTTTATAGATCTCTACGGTCATTTACCACCAAGATTACCCAAGATTCAAGACCAAAAATCATTGTCGCTCTGTTGACGCTCATTGTCAAGATGGGGCAGGGAGAGTGTAGCATTCTCTTTTGCCTAAAAAGGCGGCCAATACAAT
>Ga0307514_10001920_pt1 | contig 22786 bp, 15 predicted proteins | sample 16_EM_MG_FD_203088 | JGI IMG/M metagenome (GOLD analysis project Ga0307514, IMG submission 203088) | Populus trichocarpa ectomycorrhiza microbial communities from riparian zone in the Pacific Northwest, United States - 16_EM | ecosystem: Host-associated > Plants > Roots > Unclassified | place...
GCCAGCTGGCTTGTCTTACCACTGCTGTATGTCTCACTCAGCTGTGGGTTGGCGCTGCATAATATGCAAGGGGGGTGCGCCATAACTTTCACCCACGCACTGTATCACATTCTGGTATTTTTTTTTTTTTTTTTGAGTCTATATGCCTTTCCCCCGAAGGGAGCCTTAGGCTATGAGGCGACATTCTTGGTATGGTACGGCAGCAGCAATTATCCATGTATTTATTCTGTACCTCATACGGAGTACTGTACCTCGTAATACAGTAGTGCTGAGGCTCAAAGTACTTAAGTATGTACGTACATACAGTAGCTAGATTGTATTGGCACAGTAAGTACTTGGTATATGCATAGTGTACTCGTAGGTTCGTAATGTTCCTATCCAAAAAACACCTCAAAGATATGATTCAATGGTGTTTCTAGATCTCAGCATATTGTATCAACAAACCAGACATCCATCAGGCTTGGAGCAGGCTCCTCTGGGGCTGAGTCACGAGCCCTTGTCCTCCCAAGCACTTTAGTATGTACCAGTAGGTGCTCTATTGTATTGTATTGTATTGTACAGTACCTTACATCTCAATTAAGTATGTATCTACTGCTGTACATACAGTATATACAATACTCGTATTGTACATTGTTCTCGTGCCCAGACTGATTTATTTTTGTGTGGTAGAAAATCTCTGTACATACTTACTGTCCCGGTAGAAATAGGTACAGTTGTACGATACCGGACACTACACTGCCAAGTACATGTAATTGTACTCGAGTACTCCGTACATAGGTACACAGGTACGGATACAGAGGGAAAGAGATTGCTGGCCCGCTGGCCTGACACAACATGTTTTACCCCAGTGAAGCTGCATAGTCAACCGTGCACTGCGGAGCTTTGTATTTCGTATCATTCCCTGTGCAACCAGACGGTAATTCCCCTGTACCCACTACGGTTGTACTCTACCTACTTACCTGTCGGTACTTAGGAAGTATGTACCTACTTGTCCCCAGCCCTGTTACTCATCACTACTGCCAAGGCCCAGGGCAACTGTTTGGATGACTGCAACTAAATGACTGCATAGGTAGTCCCAGCTCCAGACCAGCTTATCGGGCTGTAGCCCAGAATTCCCATTCCTGCTCCGATCGTCATCAGCGATATCAAAAATACCAGGTTGGGAGAACCTTCACAGATATCGCAGCTTCTCGTTGGCATTATATACCTCTCTCTACCTAAGACCCTGAGCTGTCTCCAGTCTCAGCAACCAGACTACTTAAGTAATCTCAACCAGACTAACTAATCGGTACGGATCAACTATCAGCTGTAGTCTTGTGCAACTTTTTTTGTGAGAATCTTTTTGTGTTTCATCTATACCTACTCAAGCTACCAACCGACTGACAGACTGCTGGGGGGATTGTCAACAGGACATAGATCACGGCTCAGTTCACCAAAGGCCTACGGACCACCCACATCAGGAACAGCCATGGTTTCAGCTCCGGAGAACCCATCTGTGGCGGAGAACAGCCTCCGTACCTCTCATGCAGACCAAACACCATCACATTTGACAGCTGCAGCGACTACGACTATAAGCACTCTATGCTCTGCATGTTCCGCCTCAACTTCCAACTCGGTCCCTACTAAAGCCACCACAACGGTAGATACTCCAACCGCCACCCCTGCCTCAGGAAATGGCTCACAGCTCTTGGAGCTTGGTGGGGACTCCTCCGAGGATTCGGAGGACGAAGAATTACCCCCCCCAGCTGATCCCGATGCCCCTGGCCTCAAGCCCAAGGGGGTTACGCAAACAGTATTTGGAGATCTTCTAGGAGATCTGGGGTTGGAATATAAGAAAAAAGAGGAGGAGAAAGTTGTAAGAGAGAGGGCTAGTAAGCTGGAGTTCAAAAGGCTGGATGAATTGTATGTCAATTTTAGCCTCGAAAAGATTCTCTAATACCTCCCTCTGTCTCTCCAGACATATGAATGTTCTGGTACTATTCGATTTGGTAACTAATGCTCTCTTCGGGGTGTTCAGGTACAATAAGAATATCCACGATTTCTACCTCGCAGAATCCAATGCCCAGTCATCACAGAAGGAGGATAAATGGGAGGAATATATTTTTATAATTCGTCGAAGATTTGACTGGCAAAATCGGTACCAAAAGACCTTTGTGGACATCAAGAGCCAAGAATTGAAGGCGGTGCTGAAAGAGGTGCTGGATGGTATAGAGGGAATAAGTCTAGTTGAGGATAAGCCGACAGTACGCCCCACTCTCTTCTCTGGAAAATGGGACATCCTTTCTTCCATACTTTTACCGTTATCTGGCGATCCTGGTTTGCCATTTTCTACTTTCGGGAGAACCACAGGTGCTAACATTAAGTCCCACGCCCCCCCCGATTTACAGCTTGAACCAAACCTTCTCTTCAACTACCTTCCGGAACTCGAGTCATATCTTACCGACCACGAGACCCCCGAGGAATCCAGCCCAAAGACTATTACACACCTTAGGCTGCTAATTGAGTACATCCAAGCGGACTATGGCGACATTCAAAAGCGCCTATTTCCGATGCTGGCAAACACAGAGATTACCTTCGAACTCCTATGGGCCTTATTCCTTCCTAACTCCTTGCTGTTTACCATCGACCCTGGATCTGGTGAGGATCGAATGATTAAACTTGATTGGGTGGAGCTTCGAGAAACTCCTGATCGCGGGAAGTTCTATCAGCTTGACTGCCATTATGTCGAGTTCGATGGGAAGATATTCGGCGAGGCAGCTTGCACCCTAGAGGTTCCAGAGTTTCGAGGAGTCAGAAAGATCGACCAGTTGGGGGTATATCCGATACAGTATCATGCTAAGGAGGATGCCTTGAAGCAGAAACTAATAGAGAGAGGAAAGAAATTCTGCGAGTTGAAAGGAATGCATTATAGAATGTACAAGGGGATTGCATATTTCAAGAAGAAGAAAGGGTTCGTGAAGGTGAATATCAATGGGAGGGTTATGGTCGACCCACTTACTTTCCGGCGAGTAAATCCCAATTACCGGTTGGCGCCAGTCAAGGACTTTGATGCTGGTGGCTCAAAGCCAAGAAATGATGAAGAAAGTGAGTTTGATGACTGCTGTGGAGGACTACCTGGGGATGATGATGACGACGATGATGATTTCAATTCCGCTGCACCCGTCGCCACAACTAGTAGGCTGAAGTCTGCACTGCGCAGTGCCGCAGCAGCGCGAAGACGATATACAATAGATGCCCTGGGGAAGGTACGCTTAATCCGTAAAGAGGCCGCCGAAAAGATAGTAGCCACTGGAACCAATACTTCACCAGATGGTGAAGTTCAACCAGACGGGGGTCTAAACCCCGAAAATATGACAGAGGAAGACCTTCTTCTCTGTTCTCCCACCGTGCTAGGTTTCAGCTTTTCAGACAAACTCTGGGTCGAGCTATCTGTTTCGCATATTTCCGATATTGAATGGGATACCGGGGCGTTTGACTCGCTCGTGCTCCCAGAGTCGCAGAAACGTATAGTACGCGCCCTCGTGGAGTCCCACAGCAAACAGAGTGCCAAGAAAGGTAGTGGATTTGATGACTTCATCAAGGGGAAAGGCAAGGGTTTGGTTGCAGTCCTTCATGGACGGCCTGGGGTGGGGAAGACGTTAACGGCAGAAGGGATTAGCGAGTTCTTGAAGAAACCACTGTACTGTGTTGGCGCTGGAGAGTTAGGAACGGATGCCCGTACACTGGAGCTTCAGCTGGGTAAGATCCTCGATGTTGCTCATGTGTGGGGCGCTGTCTTGCTCTTGGATGAGGCAGATGTGTTTTTGGAGAGGAGGAGTGTGCATGATTTGCACAGGAATGCACTTGTTTCCATCTTCCTGAGGCTATTGGAATACTTTCAGGGTATTTTATTCCTGACCACTAACCGTGTGGAGACTTTCGATGAAGCATTCCAGTCCCGAATCCACATCGCTTTGCGATACTCTGACCTTGACCGGAAGGCGAAGAAGCAGATTTGGAGCTCATTCCTTAGCATTGTCGCAAAAGATGAGTTGGAAAATGAAGGGCCCGGTGATTCTACCAACGCAGCGGCCACCCCATTGCGGGAGGTCGTTACTAAAGACGAACTGGAGAATCTGGCACGAAGAGAGTTGAACGGAAGGCAGATCAAGAACGTTGTCAGGACAGCTCAGGCACTGGCTCATAATAAGGGGGAGAAACTGGGCATGACGCATTTGAGGGAGGTGCTGGAGGTTACGGAAGGGTTTGAGAGGGATTTGAAGGGTACGGGACAGTTGGAGGGTGAGCAGTTCTTTTCTATCCACTGGAATTTTGGGGATGGTGATGGAATTATAACAATTACTGACATTTCTTTTTGCAGGTATGATGAGCTATGCTTAGAGGATCTTATTGCTGGGTAGAGGTGGAAATAGAGGTGGGCTAGAATAGTTGGGGCGGGGGTAGAATAGATCGTATTCGCGGAGGGAAGGGTAGAGGGGGCGTGACCCACATTCGTTTTCATTGCTTTTTGCTATCACTATCAGCCTGGTTCGTTGATATATATACATTATATTTGCATTTACGAGCATCTTACCTAATGGGAACTATTCTACCTAGACATGCAATTTATGAGTTGAGCTCCCAGTGGATAAATTACCCTGAAACTGTAACCCCAACATGCTATGGGGTAGATACTTGTGTCAATTCTTTTTCTCAAAGTACGCTTTGTCTTTTTTTTTTTTTGAGTCTATACGCCTTTCCCCCGAAGGGAGCCTTAGGCTATAAGGCGGCTCCGTTCCCGCACCTTTAAAAGATTGAGTACGCTTTGTCTATTTAAATAGTGTGTTGGAGAAATTCAAGAGCGATTGGGCCAGAAATTTAATACATGTGATACAGGTTATTTTTAGAAGATGGGATATACTATTTGTAGATTGGGTCGAGTTGCACATACTTTCCAAACACTGTTCAGTCTACATGTACGCATGGTATCATATCATCACCAATGGTATACCGTAGGAGGTATAAATCTCTTAGAATACCATTCCTACTAATTAAGATTATGGAAAATCAGTAACGAGAGCCTGCGCCAGCACTCCCATCCTCTGTGGCTGACAACAGTCAGTCCTCACAGCCCAACCTCTCCCCTTCCCACCCCAAAAACAATACCGTTACTTAAACAGTAGCACAAGTCCCATAGGGCGATGCAACCAATGACACCAAGGTACAAGTCTTCGGCGCCTTGTGGCTGCCTCCTACATAAATAATCTCATAATACCTTGGCTTCGTCGCACTCGGGCATGCATACCACTTGTCTGTTTTTTTGTAGCGGAGATGTTTATCTGCGCAAAGGGTGAAGTTGAATGCGTCGGCGCCTGGGGGTATGAATGCACTGTGGGGAGAGGTGAAGCCAGGGGCTTTTGCGCTGGGGGAGGGTTAGCTGATGAAGGGCGGGGGGGAGGCGGGAGGACTTACTCGTTGGGGTAGACCCACATGTTTTGCCAACCGGTGGGGACACCATGCCAAGAGGTGAAGGAGATGCCGCTGGGCTCGGGGGTGTACTTGGCGACTATAGTAGGGGTAATGGTAAGTATTTGCTATCGGGGGTGGGATGGAGGGAGAGCTTACAGATAAACGGCTCGGAGGAATAGTCAGTTTTTGCATCCCCAGTCCATAAAGAGCCGTTATAGAAGGAAACGGTAGACCAGAAACTGTTGATTACAGGGCCATTCTTATCCGGGACAGCAGTCAAAATGTAGCCACTAGAAATCTGCGCAGTAACCGTCGCTGCAGCAGTGACAGCTGCGAGGAGAGCAGAGAGCCCGAACTGCATGATGGTCTGGTACTGTTGTTTGGTGAGTGTAGAGCGAGTGTAGGAGTGAGAGCGAGAGTGAGGTGTGGTGAGAATAGGAGGAAGCTATAGTGCTACTCTGGCAAATTTATACATCCAAGAGTCGTTCCCCAGCAATCATCCCACCCCCCAAAACCGGCAATATTTTGCACAAGCCAGGGGGCTACCTAAGCGAACGGCTACCCTCACGGCCGAGCCAATACCATGGGTGGTATAGGGGCGCAATGGGGCAGCCAGACTAGGGTATGGGCTGCAAAATAAACAAAGATGACATGGAGAGCTATCATTTAGTCTTGAGCTAATCCATAAATGCGACGAAGCGTTCGGGCCGAATTCGAATTGCATTATAGTGGGATGCTGGGGTGCTGGGGTGCTACATTCTGTTGCACCTCGTCATTCAGAGACCTGCGAGGCGGAGGGGAGCACGAATCCAGCTGGGAGGTATATATTATCAGCCCGTACTTCATGCGTATGGCCGGGAAGAATGAAGGAGGTTTGGGTATACCGAGGCCGGCCGCATTAACTTTCCTTACATTTGTCAGAATTGGTGACACTGGCATGTGTTCCGTGGTAGATTGGGCGGCCAGCCAAATCATCGCAGTACGTTTAAACTATGGGAGAATTGGAAATGGCCAATTGTATTAATTCCCTCTACAACAGAATTTACAGTACATATGTATGTACATACTACAACAGTGCGTTCATATTGCTGGACCAAAGCAGTGGCTATCCTTCTTCATTTTGTTGGTGAGGAGGATACAGGGGCCTCGAGTCCGTTTCCTGTTTGCTTCAAAGTATCGTCATTTAGTTTTGGCACTCTATCCGAACAATCACTTTAATAATTCCACGTCTCCGCTATCCTTTTGTTATTTGCCGAGCTCGCTCAGATAAGTAACCAGCCAATCGTCGGCTTCTTCTGATTGGGGCTCTGGGACTACCCTACTTGGTGGCGAGTGTCCAGGCACAGGTCCCCGGGTTTAAGTCTCTACCCCGCACATAAGCATGCTCGAACAGCCTAACTATATATGGTCTTGGAAACCTTCAACATCAATAGTTAATTTGTCTCTCATGACATAGAACCTCACCTCGTATTAGATTGGCCCCTGTATGGCCCAGCATGGCATGTCCACAAGGGGATAAAAATAGAACGGATAGTGAGCTGGGTTGTCAGCTTCGTATCTGCCCGATCTGGTTATAGCTGTAAATGGATAACTAATCAGGATTTCTTCGACCTGTCTGACGGAAGTATTACATATATCTAGACTGTTTTAGGCCAATCGGCGTTCAGGATACTGACCAGGCTCTGGGACAAGGAGCCACTATGACGGAGCAAATAAATAATAGGAATAATGAATTACATAGTTTCACGCTTTAACGTTTTTTGCATACCTGGGTCCCATGTAGTGAGCAATTGAATGGAACCCAGGGTAAGTACTGTTCGGAGTACCTACATTCGAAATCCCCGGCCATTTCGCAGATCTGAGAAATCTAAATCTCTCAGCTGTTATATCTATAAATGTTGGGCCTGCTCTCATAATTAAATTATACATTATATTGTCAGGAAATGAGGGTCATATAATAGATCAATTACTGTTGCACATACATACTGTATGCATGAACAGGAAGGGGTGCAAACCCGGATGTGAGCGATGCGGTCATCATACCCGCTGCACAATGCCGATTAACCGTTATTGCCAAGCTTTATCATATTGGTGCCATCCGCCTCATAGCCTTAGGCTGACTGAGCGGACATATAGGGAAAAAAAAAAGAAGGCTCAATATCCCACAGGTTAGACTGCCGGCGGGAGGGAGAATACAGTAGATAGGTTGGCTGAGCCCATGATTACTAATCAAAAAATCACGCCCCCATGCCGAGCGGAAGGTTCTTAGGAATAATGTAGTAACACTGAATGCCTACTTTTCTATAGAATTCATGAGTCCAATATAGACCCTAAATTTGGCGTCAAAATATCGGAAGCCTCCTCAAGTTTTAATTGGAAATATTGGGAGACCACTTAAACCATCAGACCGCAAAACCACCAGTAGGAGTATAATAGATTCTCTTCACGGCCTTCTGGGAGTGCTGGATACCAAATGAATACCCTAAACTTTGTCATATCCTTTAAACCTAGCAAAGGTCATGCATTTCAAGTTTCCTATGAATTGGGGTCCTTTTGTCGCCGTATCCATGTCAGCTACCTACAATACTTAAATGGCTGCAGCTGGCTCGTTTTCAGAGCAGAATATTCAAAATCCCTGAAGTATTCCAGCTAGAAAACCTCTTGGCCCTCTGCACGCATAAATGGTGTGGGGGGCAAGAGATCAATCAGGGTTAATTTTTATAAATTTAAAATAGTCGGTGGTCAGATGCAGCACCTGATAGTGGTGGAGGAACCTAGGTGGGTTCAAAGGGCAAGCGAGCTAAGCTGCTAGGTAGGCCTGCCCGGGTAGTATATAGTGATAATAAATTGAGATGGGTGAGGTGGGATTGTAGTACTACGAATGAAAGTTGTGAAATAAAAAAATCAAAGATGCTTACTTTAATGCGAAGCTACGGTACAGCAAAGGCACGACCCCACATTGTGATAGGCCGCTGAGCGCCCACAACTGAGTTTATCCCTCCGAGTGCACCCTGAAGGATGAGCTGAACTCGAATTCATAAGCGAGTGCAACTGTACACAAAACTGTCCTAGGCCTTTCCAGGTAGTAGGGTCCTTGGTGCCCTTCATGATGACCAGGCTCACCCAGCCCCACTCCCAGTCGGATGCACAGGTCACAGCTTTACCGGCGTCGAAACAAATTCTTGGAGGGAACTAGGTTTTACAGTACATTAGTACTGGCCTGGTCCAAGTGAAACGTTGGGTGGGTGTAACAGTAGTTAACACACCACCAAAAGGGCCTATATATCAAGAAGACCCATCCCTAGAGAGGGATGTTTCGTTCAAACAATTAATAGACCTCATTATGAATGACAGGAAGCTTTAACGAATGACATCCCTCTCATGGGAAGGATGTGCAACGGGATTGAAGACATACGCATGAAATGAGGAGGATGTACGCCTAGTCCATGTTTAGACACTCGCCCAGATCGATGGCTGTCAGTATCGGACGCAATTGCAACTCCACTAAGTGGAATAGGTACTCGCAAGACGCACACCATAACTATATACGTAGGGGGGAGGACAGTACCAGCACAACGCGTGTGGAATCAATAACTATCTACTTAGTGGGGAAGTCGGGCACTGCGGCTGGGTCCGGCCAATACCAAGGATAAGTAGAACTTCACGAAAGTGTAAGTTATCCCAGCCACAATTGCAAGGCCTTTTCCTTATTGAGGAGATACTCATTAGCTACTCGTATGCAACCCTAATGGGAGGGGTATGACGAGCCAACTGGAAGTCCAAGGGGAGGGCAAGTTAATCTGCCCCCCCACGCACAGGCCAAAGAAGATTCGTTAATTACATGCGATGCTGGCTCCTGCCCTGTTCCCCTCAGCGTCTGGCTAGCTCCCAGTACACGTAGTGGAAAAACTTCTCAATGCTGCCCCATGGCTCTTGTTCCTCCTCCTTCCTCAAGCGTCCCGCGTCCAGGCCCTCCCATTTGTTGGCACCTCTGATCAGCTCGGACTGGGTATGCTGGTGATGTGGGTTTTCGGAGCCTAGATGGTGTCCACTCTGCTCTGCAGACAATCGCGAAGCAAAGCGAGCCAGTAGTTCTACTACGTATGTACAGTCATCCTCAGGACAGTACCTACCGGTATATATCTAGCGCTTGCCGGGGTGAGGGCTAAAGCATAGGTAGTTAGCGAAGGCCGTGGCCAGGTGAAGGGCCTACCTACAGGGCGTAGGGAAGAACCATCGGGGCTTCGCTATGGCCCCTGTAAGCCCACTGCGGGTAAGCATACCTAGAGGTTGAAAAAAGGAAAGAAAAAACTTCCGGTTCAACTGGATGCAAGCTTCATCCAAATGAATACATAAGGGACAGAGGCCGGCCCTGAGGATGGACAGCCTACTAGTAGGTGCGGTCTCTCGTCATAGTCTAGATAGTCTGAATACGAGTGATGATTTTCCCCGCTAAATTTTTTTGAATACATAGGTGGCAGTACTTTAACACTTGCGGCGGGATCAGAAATTCCAATCGATATCCACTTCTGCCTCATCGAGATTAGACAAGTTAAACTTCTCTCCCACCCCTCCCACATGCACACAGCATCCCACAAGCTAGAATGTAAGCAAGCATACATATACATGCCCTCCTTACAAATTTAGCCTGAGGTTGCTGAAAGTTTATACTGCGGCTATGAGCCCCAGCACTGAGGATAGCGTGGCATTTGGTGATGCAGATTGATTTTTGAGGTGGTAATTATCATGAAGGCAGATGGGGAGCCTTAGCAATGCCTATACCACATGAGTCCTTAGCTAGACACATGCTAAAGTATAGAAAGCTGTAGCTGCTGAATTGAGGGTATCCCTGGGAGGCGGGGTCGGGCGGCCGCGGGTTACAATGTTTCGGTGCAGCCAACAAGCCTGTATTCACCAGGTATATGATCGGGTCGTTGAGGATGACTGTCAACCGTGGTGATATTTATAGTTGACATGCAGCTCCCCGAAACGAATGGATCACGGAAGTAAGAGGTAGAGTGCGTGTACCTAAAATTTGTAGGTAGTCACGACTGGACTCGAGGGCTTGGTGTACCTAAGTCTTTGGTCCAGAGGTGGTTGTGCGGCCATGGGCCTATAGGCTTAGCCCGTCATGGCTGAGCCTGGCACTGGCCTAGGTAGGTGCGGTCCCGTCCACAACCTCGGCACAGTCCCGGCGAAACTTGCTCATTCCCACACCACCGGCAGGTCCAATGTGGTTCTCTACCCTCAGCGGATTGGTACTGCCCATTATATGTGAGTGGATTGCGGTCATCGCTTTTTTGAAGTGTTAGACTCATGGCCAGTCAGCGGAAGGTTGGATGGTAATTGAGGCGTGGGTGTGGGACCGTAGTAATTGGCGGGATAGTGAGCTCGAGGTTAAAGCTGTAAGTGTTTGATGTGTACTGGTACACACAGGTGGTGGTTAGATTTTATTGGGCGTATTTTTAAATTGAGACTCTTAACCTAGTAGCTACGAACTGATATATTTAACTTTATTACAAATAAACCTATTAGCATCTTTGGTCTCATGCCTGCATGGCATGTTTTGTTATCGCTACGTATAGTATATACCGTATGTGAACAGTCATCGGCATAGTCTAGAAAGGCTGAATGCGATTAATGATTCCTTAAAACACATACTGTACCGCACCAAAATTAGGTATGTATGTATAATATTACCCTTACTGAATAAACCTCGCTTCGTGATGCAAAATACTTTCTACACTGCACTTGTATGCGACTAAGCCAAATTAAATATGAATATTCAAACTTAGTATACGTATTTAGAGAAGCGACAATAGCCTCAAGACTGAGTTCAGGGTAATCCAGCGACGGAACACCTGTTCAATTTCTCGAATGCCTGGCGCTTATAAATACCCACAAGAAATGGTCTATATGGTTTCAGATATATTTTTACTTATGGGCACAAAAGCAGTGTATTTAACTTTGGAAACTAGACATAACAAGTAACTTAACTACTTAGTAAACTCAATATCTCCCACCGGTAAGGAGCGCTAGTAAGGCGGATCCATCTTGTGAGGACAAGTTCAAAGGGCCTTTTATGATCACATGACCCGAAAGCGTGAGCAGCTTGCAAATACTGCTACAAACTTTTTTTTTTGAGTCTAGTACATGTCTGTGGCTATGAGACGGTCCCGCTCCCCCCCAGTTTGGTACACCCACCAAACAACGAGCTGCTTAATCCCGAGCCTAAAGGAAAGCCCGACAAGATTCTAGTATCGCACTCCTCCACCGCCACTCAAGTTCCCCCTAGTGATCTTGCCGGGGATGATGACCGCAGTGAGGGCGTGGAGGCGGAAGAATTTTTCGAGTTTCATTTGTTTTTCCAAGGCTTGGAAGGCAGGCAGCTTGTTGTTCCGCCAAGCCTTCAAAGAGGAGCCGTCTCATAGCCTTAGGCTCCAACAGACATATAGACTCAAAAAAAAAAAGTTCCCCCTACTGTAGTACGTGAAACCTCCTCCGCCATGGCAAATTCGTAACATGTCATCGTACGTTTCTACCAATTCAACAACGTAGTCCCCATCCGGATCCTCCATCTTCTTCATCCACTGTCCCCTCTCGTCCATGTGCTTCCACCTACCCCATCTTCTTCCTACCGCCTCTCCATGTATGTATACAGGCCAGGGCTAGGCATGTACTTGCTGTTTCTGCATATCTTCCGTATTTCCTGCACTCTAGGTCCACTGAGTCGTCCAGTTTGTTTCGCCGGGCTTGTAGGTTGCTTTTAACATTGTTACATACTTGCAACTGCAATTGGGCATCTTTCGTGCAATCACAGGTTATTTCTTTGGGTAAACATCGAGTCGCCTGGACGCATGGATATACCTATATCTCGCAATCAGTCAATGCTGCAGCTGGTTACATTAATATTGTCGGCGCCACAATAAGTTGTAGGCTATCAAGGTGGAAGTCTCCGTATCTCCTGCAGAATCACTAGCCGACATTTACTCTATACATACCATAAATGGCATCCCTAATTCAGGTAGACAAGACCCTCAGGACGCCGTTGGATGTATGCATATGTATGGATCCTGGTCGACCTGAAGAAATCACAGTTAAGCCTTTTTATTGGACACAAGTAGGTACGCAATGCTATCCAGTGAGGTCAAGGGCTCATATTTTTGACGGCTAGGCTTCCGCTCGGTAACAATAAAGCGAAGATATCCGATTAAAGGCCCAGGATTGAGTTCGATGGTTGATTGCTGGTTTGACATTTTCGGTACTGCCGATCCAAGCTTGACCTCCAATAGACGAGAGGACCTAATATGGGGGGCTCGGGTACTTCCCGCTGATAAATTCTTAATTCCTTACCCAATATGATAGCTATGTTGAAAGGCTTGAGCATCTTGCCAATTTAACCTAAGATTATTGAATTGTGCCGCTTCTCGGTAGAGTGCCCTATACCATACCCTGCCTATCGGAGGTTGTAACTAATCCGTGCAGGGGCTCGTATCCCGAGATGCAACACGATACTCTACATGCATGTGAGCTCCTATTAATATATATGGTCCCAAGTCAATGAATGATTGGTATGTCTATCCCAACCCATCAAAGCCCAAGTGGCGCGTTAGATATCGCCTCTATCCTTCAGATGTACCATTCAGCAAACCTCTGCATTGAGTTGAGAAGCACACTCTCTGGCAGGGCCTCTGGCCTCTAGAGTAGCCCACAGAACTCATGCACACCTACAGGCTTTTTTTTTTTGGAGTCTATACGTCTAGGTATGGAGACACCTACAGTGTAAGGCTGTGCATTATCTACTAGCCATACTAAGATACTTCCCTTCAGTTTTATCTTCAGGGGAGGACGGCCGGGTAAGGCGCGTGGCGGCGGAGACTTTTTCTTATGGGGAAGATGGCGGGGAAAGAGGGCGGGGAAAGAGGGCGGGTGGTGCGTATCAACTCCTGGTGACTGTTGGCTGAAGCAAGGGCGTAGTACAAGGGAGTCGGATAGGCGAAAGCAGCCGGTCCCAGAGCCGGGACCAAGGTGTGAGATGGGTGTGCGGACCATTCTATCTTTCGGGGTTTATTTTTTCATAGGTTCGGAAGGCTGGGCCATGTTGTCCCGTGTGTAAACCCAATTATTTAAAGGTGCGGGAGCGGGGCCGCCTCATACTAGCTCCCTTCAGGGGAAAGTCAAAAAACAGTGGGGTACGATATCCTGCGGACACCTAGATTTCAGTCAGAAGTGAATTCTTGGTACTAGTAAGATGCTGGGTAGGTAAGAGGCTACTGCTGCTTATCAACTGTCTCCCATACTTGGGCACCTAATATCTTGTACCATGTAGTATTCCTCTTGTATTGGCCATGCTACCAACCCTTGGCTGTTAGGAAGCATGTTGCCGCCCCACCCTTTACAGCTCAAGCTTAGGTATTTCATTCAGTTCTGAAGCAACCACCTTTTCCCCGTTTTAGCTGTTAATTCGTAAAGTGTCAGGGGGCTTCTGAAACCTTGGTACAGTATGGGATAAGGCTTGGAGCCCTACATTACTAGAGTTGGTAGCATGACCAATACAAGGGGAATACTGCATGGTACAAGATATTACCCGTTCAAGTATGGGAGACAATTGATAATTAGAAGTAACCAAACTATTTTGGGCTAAATAATCGCATACTTGAGAATTTCTGTCGGATATCAATGAACCAAGAGGCATCTAGTTTTCGAATATGGATCCATTTGGTGACTAATCCGAATGATGTGTATACAATTAACGATGGGAAGTGCCCTACATAGGCGCTACTGTATAGTCTTGGGCTGTTCTCCTCAAGGTCACAAAATGGCTCTTGTTGATCTTGGTTTTTCTTTTCTGCTTTCCTTTGACAGATATATCTTGTAAATTGAAGTTTAACCAATATTGATGTTGAGCAGGTGAACAAGAGGTATTTAGGTATGTATGTATAGCAATCACCTACAACTATAAGTACTGTGGCAACCCACCACTCCCTGGTTTACCCCTGCTTGATCTTTCCCCTCATGCTATGCTTGATAGTGTAGGGAAGAAATTAACTCTAACTAAAGGAGTAGCAATCACATATGAAGGTTGCCAACAACATACCTTGTCTTAATTTATATATAACGGCTCATTGATGTTCTTGTTGTGCTTGGTTCCTGTGGTTTGCGGCTGAATGTTCTTTTTTTTTTTTGGAGTCTATACACCTGTCCCTCGAAGGGAGCCTTAGGCTATGAGGCTGAATGTGTATTGGTTAATATCGTAAATTATGTATATATGTACCTTGGGTCATGTGAGGAAGGAGTATTCCAATGGAAGCTCTTCAGATAGATCATGCTAGAGGTCATAAAGGAAAGGGAAGCGTACACACTAAGGATTTTTACTATCCTATAATGGAAAGGTAGGAAAATAGATATCTAGCTGGTTTTAGATGTAGAAAGGGGACTTCATGGCGAGGTATTACTCCCTCATCATACTATTCGAGAACTCATCAGTTGCAACACCATATCAACGCAAATTCCGTATCAAAATGTCCAAAGCCATGATACCCCTTTCTACCGACGCTCTGCACCGCTGTACTATGTTGTTTAACCTCAGTAAACCAGTTACTATGTCACCTAAAATATTTGACGGAATGTGGTCATATGTTGATCCGGTTTATGCAAAGCCTCAGCCAGAACAGTACCCGTTCAGAAATATCAGTACCTACAGACTTCGGTGGCAGTGTCATTAAACGTCACCATAGCAATATTCGAGATCTCCCGAGATACCCACCTTTGTAATGTCCGAATAGAGGCCTCACTTGTACAGTTTTTTTTTAAAACCTATACGTCTGTGGAGCCTTAGGCTATAAGACAGAGTTGCTTGTACAGTAGTTATTATTGATCACCTTGACGAGCATACCCATACCCACGATATCGAGAAGAACTTCACGCATTGAAGCATCAAGCATATTGTGAAACTATGTATATCAAATCAAAAATTACTCTACAGCTCAGATATACCATACCGTCATATAGCGGAGTGTACTGTCTGGGTTGAAGAAAGCAGTGTGCGCAATTTTGTTAGAATGATTGCATATAGGAAAGTTTGAGCTAGTACAGCAGCAGCTATACATGGCATTTGAGTTGATGGATCAGCTTGGAGGAGAAGACATTGTACTGTTATGTATAAACCCAGCGAATGGGGGAATGGGTTAGTCATGTAGTTTGACGAGTGTGAGTTAACTGAGGTCGAGCAACATAGTACCTTCAGTGATGCAGAGCATCGGTGGAAATGGGTATCATATTTTGATATGGAATTTGCATTGATATGGTGTTGCAAGTGATGGGTTCTCGAGCCCTACCTACACTAAAATGAATATGCTTCGGGGACAAGAGGTGAGGCCTCGTCATAATGTAGTCTGGTTGGTACGACCCTAGTCTACATCTAAAACCAGCTAGATATCTATTTCCTACCTTTCCATTAATCCTTAGTTGTGTACATTTCCCTTTCCTTTATGAGATAGTGAGACCTTTAGCGTGATCTATCTGAAGCGCTTCTATTCCAACTTTTTTTTAATTTTTAATTTTTTTAATTTTTTTATAATCATTACTCGCATTCAGCCAATGTAGACTACGGCCTCCATATGTTGTGCAAGAGAATAGACTGAATGCATGCATCTTTATACGCAATTTATGTGACCATTCGGCGTTGACTACCGTCCCTCCTGATGCACAGGGGTCAACCAATACGTCGCATTTTATCGATACTAGTATGGCCAATAGTGTTTCGACCATTCGTTCGGGCCTCAGACCAGATGGGCATCAGCCTATCCGAGCCTATTAGGGAATCTGGGGCTTGCCTGCTCTGGCTAAAGCTTCTCAAAGTAGAAATGCATTGTTCTGCTAGATGAACAGGTTCGTCACAAGTGCACTTGTATCAATAGCCCTGGTCGTGCCACGAATCACCATCGAGAGGCATAGAGGTTGGGGATTTCATACTGGGGAATCAGATTCAGTTTGTGCTGTTGATCTTGGCAGAGTGATCCATGGAAAGGGGGTGGTGGTGTGTCTCTCTAGTTGCTGGTTGGGCCACACACACTCAACACGAACATTCCGGGCCAGAACGGGCAGGTTCACCCTTGTATTCTGTTCCGCAATGTGGCAGTACTATCAAGGGTGCACGTGGCTACCAATTCTGGTGGGAATGATGGTACTTCAACTGGAGCATCCCCCATACTCGGACTTACTTCAGGGCAGAAGGCGTCTCCCCACCAGGTGCACTGGCATGCCGCACCTCCCTTCATATACCTGTACCGCCCCACCCACCAGCGATAGTAGCCTCATACCATTGACCTATCGCTAAAGAGGGATCGTCACCCTAAGGCTCAAGGTACCTTCAGATGGAGCCTTCAAAGTAAGTGGACATGGCTCTAGTGAGAAACAGTGTACATCTAGCTGACTGTATGAAGATTTCTTTGATAGTGTTTCAGGTCCCATAACGGCCTACTGATAGAGAGTACGTCACGCTGCACAAACCAAAGCTCTGGCAAATAAGCCCATAATAAACCAAAAAACACATACCATCTCACAAATCGAGTGCCCTTTTTTTTTTTTCTCCTTGAGTCCTGTGCTTCTAGGCATGTCTAATGCTTCTAGTACGCATCTAGCTCTAGGCCTAAAGCCATCAAGTTACCCCGATATTACAATTTAAAGATTGTAGATAGCCTTGGCCAATGCCTTTTATGCTGCGTAAGTCATCTACTTCTGCACCACAGCGGCACCAGCGCCGGCACCAGACTCGAACCTCAGTCTCGGCTACTTGGACCACGACACAACAGATGCGATGAAGTATGCCTGATACACATCCGATGTACGAGTTTGTTCTAGGTTCAATTACATCAACTCTCTGCGCTGCGCTGCCACAGCACATCTGCTGATGTCGATATCTATGCATGCAGGTACACATACGTCAAACTACTAGATGCAGCGAAAAGCGCTAGCGCGCGAATGAATTCCCAGTCAAAGTCGGCAACGAGACGAATATTGTCAATTATTGCACTCCAAATTTTGACCGGTGGTTCCTTTCAGATACTCTAGAGGAACATGTATGGGAAAAAACCATGGAAGGTTCATCAAGCACGATCTCCGTTGATACCTCGATCCACCAACCACATATACTCTCAACCAATAAGAGGGCCGAAACAAATATTTTAGAGGGGGCTTCAATACCGTTGTGAATCACTAAAGGGGAAAGCAAATGCGAGCCAGCGACTTCAAAGGGAGCCTCCCCCACAACTTAACGTGTTGGGTTTCACAACTGTTATGAGCTGGCTAGCGCCGACGTTATCTGTAACAAGGGGTACTGGTATTCTCGGGATGTGGCCCACGGAGGGAAGCCCGCGCTCAGGTTTGTGGCACGGTGAGGCTGCCGGAGGAGAGTTTGGCCACCTGCCGAAGAGAAACAAATTACGCTGAAAATTGCTACGTATCCCTTCATTTATGCGGGCGGGGGTAAAATAATATCTATTTTCTTCAATGCTTTTTTGGTCCCATACTCCTCGTCATACATACCCTACAGCGAGCTGTTTAATTAGAACAGATGAACTTACACGGCACACCAATACCAGCTCCGGCGTGCTCAAGACTTAGAGGTTTTCATATTGAGATCATGGTACCTTGGCCAGAGTGAACTCCACGATTAACTACCCGCTAGGCGAACCCGCGATCGTTGCACGGGGAGATCTTTGTGCATGACTTTCAATCCAAAAGCAATGTGCAGCAACAGGCAATTTCGAAAAAAAGCAATTTGGACTACATGTTGTGGGTCATAAGTTCCTTGGAAGTTGCCTATTGTGGGCCGAGAGGCAGGTGAGATGTAAACTCAGCTTGCTATGTTTATATTTATGTCAGTAGTGTGTGCATGAAGACTAGGCCCTTTTTGGTGGTAAACATGCGATTTGTTTGTACTTTATAATTTTTACAATTATAGCACGTGGCTGAAGAAATAAAATCTTTTTTAATTGGAGTATCTCAACTCCGCTGGAGGCTGAAAATGAGGCTCATGGGGACATCGTTTACTCACCGGTTAGAGCTCGAATCTGATAACTACATTGTGTAGATTGATATCCTCCCTACCCAACTTAGCTGTTCGGTTATGAAGTCACAGGGGAGCCACACAAACCCCGGCCGTGTGTTGTCTCGGTTAGTACCATGGATGATACGCATTACGGCGATACCGTACATGTACATGCTGTATCGTACCTACTCTACATACAGGGATGTCGTTCGCGCCCGAGCTTGCATTCTAGGCAACAGCAGCAGACCTTGCATGAACGACGCAACCATGTGAAGCTCACGTTGCTATTCCAATAAGGGCACGTTCTCATGATCAGAGCCGTTGTCTCCACCAAACACTCCGCACCGCGGGGTTGATCATGACCATGCTGGCATGGCAACCTCCTCAGGGTAATTGCTGCCGGATCCTGTGCAAAACAACGGTATCTTCCGAAGACTGATACCTACCTCATGACTAAGCAGTTCAATCACAATAGGAATATTAATTGGGATATGGGAAATCAATGTGCTGCATGTACTAAGTAGGCTCAGGCATCCTACGTGATTCCTTTTTCTTCACTTACAGTACATACGTACCAGATTATACCCTCTAAATCAAAGCACTACACGTATCATCCTGAAGATATCATGATGTGGATCTAAAAGACAGTATACATTTGGCTCCAAGGTTTCAGAACACATTGTGCTTAAGCCCATAGGAATTTGGGTGGAAACCTCCCACGTAGTAATTATCAATTTGTGGAATAGCACGCTTTAATTTCTCATTATCGAAATTCTTGCTCCAAGTGAGGTTGTTGACTTTGCCAGAATCCGCGCGGATTGATGCGTCCCAATTAAAATTAATTGCGCGGTGGCGGCTGCAGCGTGTTGATCGATAGACCCCAGCTCCTGTACCAATTCCCCGGGAGGACCCCGGCAACACAACAAGGAGGATGCGCAAAACTACTGAGTAGCTCCTCATGGTTACTACCAGGAAACGAGATCTCCACTTCCGGTTGTGGACAATAGATATCCCCTGCTTCTGCATAACTCAGCCCCCTTGGTTGCACACCGATCAAGACGCAGGACTGTGTGCAGGAGCAAACCATATAGAAATAACAGCACCTCTACGACAAGAGACAGCACATACCTTTGGTGATAACTGCAGCCTGAAATCCCTGCACTTGATTGAGGCTCCTAAGTTGACCGTGCGGTTAAGGTTGACTGGTCGCAGGTATAGACGAGGTAACAGTTAACCGGGCAGATATATTTTGATGCATTGTATTCAGATAAGAACAGGCTGACACAAAGTTTATAGTTATCAAGGCACCCAAGTCCTAACCCAAGTCCTAATAGCCCAAGTCCTGGAGCCGGAGCAGCATAGGATCACACCCGGTTTGACCACCAGTACTGTAGCATAGCAAGCTAGCTGCAGAGAATATTCCATTCTCAACGAACGGCAACTATTATCCTACACTGACATATCTTTTATTGAGGTAATTTTGATAAGCCATTCAAATTCCTAAAAAGACTGCGGAAGATATCAGAGTTTCCCCTTTGTGTTACCAGCTTCAATTCCCATCTCGGAGCAATTGTTTATCTTGAATCGGGGGTGTTACTACCCTTTCAAACGGAGCTTCGTTCCTGATACCCACTTCATACTATGAACGTAACGCTGATATCAATGCACTTCCTCTTCTAGCCCCTATGCCCCACTATTCAGCAGGTTATATGGATCCCCGGCCTTCCGTACTCAAACGCTATGATGCTATTAGAGGGCCGTGGTGTCAATTTTCATCAATGGAACAATTATCACCGACCCAGGATCCAGCGCAGCTGATAGTGCAGCATGTGGACGAGATGTTATATAACCCAATGGAGTTGGGTAGAGATAGTAACAGCAACAGCAGTCCTGGCAGCAGTCCCAGGCAATGTGGGGAAGATGTTGCACTTCCCAATGGGTCTACTTTTCAGGCGTTCACCCAACTAAACGAGCCAGCTTTCAGCAGACAGTACCCTGGCCCGTGCTTTTCGCCAGCCAGGGGCGAATACCCGGTAACAGAGTGTGAATATCACACAAGCAGGGCTACTACCAGGCCCAGAAGTGAACACGATAACTCACGCCTATATCCCTCACAGAAGTCACGCCATCATCCATATAAGAGGAATGCTGGCATAAATCACACAGTGTATAGCTATACCTCCCCTCAATCGGACCGCGATGCCGCGTCCATCGTGTCCCCTACTGACCTCGAGACACGGTCGACCTATTCTCAAGAGGACAACCATTTAATAATTGAACAGTATCATTCAATGCCGTCTGAGTATATTTTTGAGAACGGCTCTATCAACCCCCAACACCTCACAGTACCAAACCCTCAGCCGGCGCAGAAATACCAATCCTCACGTTCTTCCGTAAAAGTCGAGCCAAGTCTCTCATCGCTTCATACCACGGTCCCTCAAAACTACGAACCGAATGGGCAAGCATGGTCCTATCTGCAAGAGGTTAAAGACCCTATGCATGCCCGCTCAGACGAAGAAGAGGAAGTAGTGGCTCAGGGTATGAGAAGTGATTTGAAGAAAGGCGGCTTGAAGAAAAGCAACTCGAGGAAAAGCACGAAGCGTGGCGCCAAAGGTTCTATCAAAAGGGTGCAAAAGAGTGGTGAAGGCAAAGCGGACAAAGGTGTTAGGGGAAAAAAATCCAAAGATCGCCATATGTGTCCTCATGGTCCATGTTCTCAAGTATTTAGTAATGCTTCAGAACTTAGGTAAGCCTCTATTCACTTCATGTTTTTCCGCATCTGGGAGATAATTAACGGCCACACAGGAAACATGAGCAAGTTAAACACTTGCGCCCCTTCAAGTGTACCTTCTCCTTTGCTGGCTGTGACCAAATTTTCGGAAGCAAGAATGAGTGGAAGCGCCATGTCAATTCCAAGCACATGGCCCTGGCTTACTGGGAATGCAACCTATCACTCTGCAGAGAACGTAAAGCTGTCTTCAACCGGAAAGATCTTTGTGGGCAACATATAAAGAGGATGCATGTCCCTCAAGGAAAGAAAATCGAAAGTTACCTTCCAGACGCACAGAAGAGGGCTATCCATGAACAAAACCAACAGCAGCGTGATCTCTGGATCCGTGAAGAGATTCCAAAGATACAAGACAGTTGCTTTAAAGTGCTTCGAGAGCCGCCGTTGGAGAGTAACTGCGAGGTATGTGGGTTCAAGTTCAGTGGGCCAAAGTGCTGGGATTCCAAACTGGAGCATGTGGGAAAACACTATGAGACTGGTGATCAAACACACCCTGCTGGCCCTTTCTTAGATGAAGGTTTGATCAAGTGGGCACTGGAACACGAGCTCATTACGGAGAGAGATCCCTACGAATCCTCCTCGAATGCCAGTGAGAGTTGTTATCTGGAAGATTTCGAAGGACTATCATCTTCGGTGCACAAGGTCCTCATGGAAAACCATTGCAAATACCAATTTACCAAGTCAAACCACTTCATGTTGAGGAGCAGCTGCAGCGACCAAAGCTCGATCAAAAATCCAGAAATTCCGCCTCCGTCAGAAGTAGAGCAGGCTGGTGATCTCTACTCCGATTACTCTCAGGCCATGCACGGCGATCTTCTGTTTGATGGTGCATTTAATGATGGTGCGCCTGGTGATCACGATACCCTCCTCTTGTTCCCGGGACCCGAGTTATAATGTTCTCAGGATGCGTACACTGCTTATGACAACTCTTCGCGCAACCGCGTTGCTCACCTGCTACGGCAACTGCCAATGCTATGACATGATGCCTATTTCCTAGCCATATTTGGATATTTTATTTGAGGGATTAGCATTCAAACTCCAAACCTTCCGAGTTGCTATTCAATTTTCCCTTCCCTGAATATACATTTCCTACCTCTCTGTTGCCTTGTTGGTCATTTCTTTTCCTTATGGAAGGCACACAAGGAGGTGTGATACTACTAATATATTAGGTCAAAACAGGTGCTATTCACTTCTCATATGTGTAGTTGGCAAGCTTGAAGATGGGATATGGATAATATGATCGAGGGATATTAGGGAGTAGGAAATGCCAAAGGCTAGTTAGGCAGTTGGAAGCAAGGGAAAGGGCTCTTAGCATATCGATGTGTGCTCGGGCCGGGGACTTTTATCCACTTTACTTTTTTACTGAAACGAAAATGGGGGTTTCGTTTTTTTCTCCTCGTTTTTCTCGGCGTATAGACTGCATTGCTTCCCTTTCTTTCTTGACTGGAATGGGCTGGATGGGCAATCGGGGAATATGGAGTAATCAGGAGGAACATAAA
>Ga0307514_10001921_pt1 | contig 22783 bp, 26 predicted proteins | sample 16_EM_MG_FD_203088 | JGI IMG/M metagenome (GOLD analysis project Ga0307514, IMG submission 203088) | Populus trichocarpa ectomycorrhiza microbial communities from riparian zone in the Pacific Northwest, United States - 16_EM | ecosystem: Host-associated > Plants > Roots > Unclassified | place...
TTCAGACCTCTCCAGAGTAATCCCCCCCACTCCCAGTCAGCCCAGCTTCGACCGCCTCAGCTACCGCGGGCCCTGCTTTCACCGCCCCACCGCCAACAACACTCCTTACCATTTTCTGCATAAACCCCGCCAAATAGATACTGGGCTGAAGAATCACCACCTCCGCCGTCGCAGACAACATCTTCCCAGACTGCGGGATGACACTTCCCAGCTGATCCAACAAATTACTATCATCCCCATACGTTGTAACAAACGTAGTTTCCGAATTCGCCAGCGTCGTCTCCGTAGTAGCCTTCGGCTGGGGGAGAACCCATGGCTGGCGATAACTTGGTTCGCGTTGCTCTTTTTGTGGCTTGCGGTCAGGGGCCTCGGCCGGGGGGGAGCTATCTGACATAGTGGGCGTCGAGTATGCAAATATGGAAAGACCCAAGGAGTCAACGGGTGAATTTGCTACTAGCGCGGTGCTGATGGGACTTGGTCCGCAAGGGGTTTGTTCGTATGACTGGAGATCCTGGCCGACGGTATGATTTCCGTTAAGAAGTTCACTGAGTTCCCCATATACCCTATACTGGGCATCTTTGCCACAGGTATGCGTTGTGTTAAGCTCGCTGAGATGCACATATGACCCGTTACGCATGGACACAGGAAGCACGTCGTCAAATGACACCATACCAGATGGAAAATAGGGTGATAGAAGGGGTGTAGGTGGCGAGAGTCCTCTCAGCGGGCCAAATGTAAGCGGACTGGGTCTATAAGGGCGCAAGGCGAGATCCATATCTGATTTGATTGGATCCGGCATAGGCAGGGGAAGGAGGCTGCCAAATGATTCCAGGGCAGGAGAGGGGAGTGGTGTAGGCGGCAGCCCTCCCGAGGGGCCTGATATTGGGGGTTTAGTCTGAGAACTCTTCGGGCTTAGGAAAGGGGATATTGGAGTCGGTGGGTCCTTTGCCTTTGGCGTATCCATTGACTGCTTCACCGCTATCCACTCCTTTTCCTTCTTCCTTAACTCCTTCTCCTTCTCTCTCTCATCCTGACCAACAAGAACCACGTCCACCCTTACAAACGGACAATCTTCTTTCTCAAATGCCAGGACCCCCCGCAGGGCGTTTTTAAACTCTTCAACAGCCCCAACCATCCCCGCTTCGTTGATCTCCACCCTCCAATACGTCCCCAGCCTGATACGGAACACGAACACTCCCTTGCCTCTCCCCCTGCCCCAGACCCCCTTTCCAATTACTTCTTCAACACACCAACAAGTGCTCTTGGCCATGACAGGATGCACGGTCTTGCCACTTTGGATAAACGCAGTGTTATGTGGCTTTGCACGATAAAGCTTGATTGGCCCTTTTGCAATTGTGCTATCAGTGAGATTCGTGAAGGGTAGTAAATGCTGCTCTGTATCCCAGTGACTATTGTTCCCAGTGACAGTAAAACTGACAATCTTCGAGTAAGGATGCGAATACAAAATCTGGATACTTTCATTCCTACTGCTACTCCCCGGTGATGAAGCACCCATAGAGGACAACTCCGAACGGATATTATTGCTGTTCATATTGGGATACTGGTTTGATCGTAAAGCCATCAGACTTGCCCCCTTTACCTCTCCCGGGGCCAGGGGAAGGAGCATGCCCGTGGGTGGTGTAGCTGGTCTTTTGGTACTAGTTGGAGATATAAAAACTGCAGGAGTAAGAGCACGAGGTGGAGGTAGGGGAGGTGCTGGTACTGGCGGTGGTGGTAGTGGGTCGGTCCCAGAACAGCGCATTGGCACAGCGCTTGCCTTGCGGAGAGTATGTGTTTTGATCTCCCTGAAGGAGGGAGGGTGCAGGTGCGGCTTGCTCATTGCAAGCTCGGTGTATTTTCCGTCTGTGCAACCTGATATCCACCTTTATGGATTCCTGGTTGTCGGTTGGAATGTGTTGGACGCCGTTTAGGGCCGTTTAGGTTTGACTAAAAATGAATTGACGTTGATGATTTGATCTGGAGCTGAACCCTTTGAAACTTTGTATAAATGCGAGGAAGGTGCATATATGGGAAATTGGTGTTTTCGCTCCAGCGACCCACTGTTTATATTCATCTTATATAAACATTGTGTATTCCCCTCTAGTCCCTGTCAGAGCCTAGGTAGGCCAGCCGACCAGCCGGCCGGAAATAAACAAGATAACACCTCGAGTTTAGTCCAAGCTGTGCTTGACTCTATGATTGTTGATGTATCTCGTTGTATCTTCCTGTAGACCTGTAATAGTGAAGAAGCTTTCCAAACGATGGTTGAAGGAGGGTATATCTGGCACGAATGCCCAGCTGAATTGAGCCAAAACCCACTGTATTAAAGAATGTGACAGCAATACGTAAGGTCAGGTATACCAGTTACCAAGAAACAGTGGTGGTGGTGGAAGACCGGATGCAGGCAGGTAAGTTCATGCCTCAGATAAAGTACCATTGTACACAAACGCAGACGGGTCCTGCCCCTGATATCGATTAGATAGCTCTCAGCAAGCCGCCCCTTGCATTCCTGTTAACGTTGGGTGTGCAACCAGACTTACATACTCCAGCGGGTGAAGTCATCCTTTGTCAGTGGGTCGTACAACCAGACTAAGACAACCCGTACCTGTAATTATAATCAATGCGGCAGGGATCACTGCCGCGGGGTGCAGGGCCATATGCAAAGAGCCCTGCGGAGACGGGGACTAAAATCGACAGGAGATGCTAGGGCCCCAGGCACATACGCCTGGGTCACGTAGGGGGCACGAGACATTTCTTCTAGAATTTCTTTTGGTTGAGAAATAATAGTAGACCATGGGCGTTTAAAGCCGAGAAACGTTGTCAAGTCCAAGTAGGTAGGCTGAATAAAAAAAAAAGAAAAAACTGGGAAACGTGTGGTCATGTGCGATATTTAACCGCCCGATGAGAGACAATTGTTGCATGTGAACTGCACGTAGGTAGTTGGAAATATACAGGCAGTTATTGAGGGAAGTGGAGAAGTCTTCAGCCGTTAATTTTCGTTTCTTCTGGAGATTACTTGAGCTAGCTCTTGCTGGTTGGCGATCTGCTTTATTTTACCTGGCATAGATGTTTGCGGTTCTATTTTCCTTATGTTTAGCTTAATTGAAAGGGTTTTATTTATGTTGATATTAGGCAGGAATACTGGTACGGAGAATAGAAGTACAAGAGTGTTGCGATGGGAGTCAGGTAGCGTTGTGGCTGGTTAGTGTGGCTGGTGTCTGGGCACAAGCCAAACAAATTACTCAAATGCTAAAAACTGTACATTTGCCCTCCCCTAATGCAAGCCCCAAGCCCATAAGAAAGCATAAGAAAGCCGTGCAAGTCTCTTCTGCATCCATACCTCTCCTCCCATCTCCCGACCCTAAATTTTACTACGATCTTAAGAGTGAATGGGCTTGCCGTAGGTGGCCATAGCAGCCTCCTTGAACGCCTCAGACAGTGTTGGGTGGGCTAGAGAAGAAAATTATTAGCCATGTGAATAACCAAAAATGTGCGCAGGAATCAGGGGCAAAGCATACCGTGACTTGTTCGTCCAATGTCCTCAGAAGAAGCACCATACTCAATTGCCAAAACACCCTCAGCAATCATCTCACCAGCGTTGGGTCCAACGATGTGGATACCCAAGATGCGGTCAGTCTCCTTGTCGGCAATGAACCTAGAACATGATAGTAAGCATTAGTGAATAACTGATGACAGTTATTAGGAGACCCACTTGACAAATCCCTCAGTATCGAGGTTAGTCTTAGCACGAGAGTTGGCACTAAATGGGAATGTGCCGACATTGACTGAGAGGCCTTTAGCCTTGCACTCTTGCTCAGTCAGTCCGACCCAAGCGGCCTCAGGGTGGGTGTACATGACGGATGGAATGGCGCCATAGTTGACGTGGCCATGGCCGTGCTTGATGTACTCAACCGCAGCAATACCCTCCTCCTCAGCCTGTGAAAAAAATAAATTGATCAGCTATGTTATCATCTGTGGGTATCTAAATAAAATTAATCACCTTGTGGGCCAACATAGCACCAAAGGTCACATCACCAATGACCCTGATGTGGGGGAACTTGGTCCTGTACTCCTGGTCGATAATGATCCTTCCCCGCTCATCAGTATCCAATCCAATGTTCTCCAAACCAAGACCATATGTGTAAGGTCTGCGCCCGATAGCAACAAGAACAACATCAGCGTCGAGTGTCTCGGCTTTTCCACTCTCGACTCCCTCAATGTTGACAACAATCTTGTCGGGCGAACTAACATCTCCACTCATCACCTTCGTCTTGAGCTTGAACTTCATACCCTGCTTGGTGAGGATCCTCTGCATGGTCTTTGCCATATCGGTGTCCATACCCGGACCACCAATCTGGCCCAAGAATTCAACGACAGTAACTTCCGTTCCAAGCCTTGACCATACGGAGCCCTGAATAAAAATGTAATTAGCAATTACCGAGACATCCGTAAAATCTGTAGCATACCATCTCAAGACCAATGATACCACCTCCAATAACCACCATCTTCTTTGGCACCTCGGTTAATGCAATAGCTCCAGTGCTGGTAATAACCCTCTTCTCATCGATCTCCAAGCCACTGAATGGAGTAGCCTCGGATCCAGTAGCAATGATGATGTTCTTTGCATGGAGAGTCTGTGGCACGCCGCCATCGATAGGCGCAACCTTGATCTCGTGTTTGTCGACAATTGTTCCAGTTCCTTTGACGTAGTCCACACCATTCTTCTTGAACAAGTATTCAATTCCTGCTGTAAGACCAGTGACAGAAGTCTCCTTCGCTTGCATCATCTTCTTCAGGTTGAGCTTTATGTCGCTGACTATTGGTAAACATTCGCATTAGCTCCACATTCTTACATCCTGCCAAAGCCGTGGGTAGTAAAATCGACTGGCTGACCTTCAATTCCGCGATGCTCGATATCGTGCTTTATCTGGTGGTAGATATGGGAGTTGTTGAGTAGAGATTTTGATGGGATACATCCCACATTCAAACATGTACCACCAAGAGTGCCTCTTTTTTCTATACAAGCAGTCTACAGACAGCCATTAGCACTCTATCCATGTGGCCAGAGCCCCCTCCCCCCGCTTACCTTTAAGCCCTCCTGCGCAGCTTTTATCGCAGCGACGTATCCACCAGGTCCTCCACCTACAGGCGCGGTCAGTCAGGCAAATATTTCCCATACCGCTGAACATGGAGGCCAAATACCGATAACAACAACATCATGCTCCACAGGTCCCGCTTCAGAAGCCATCCCCCGCCGTGAAGGGACGATGATGTAAGATGGAGCAGCAAAACGACATCGTGCGTGGGCCCTCAATGCCAGCCTCAGGGCGGAAGGTTTAGTGAACAGGTTGAGCATTGTGAGAATATAAATATGGAGAATGTGCGGCGGGAGGGTATCTCAATTGGGAGTGAGGGATGGTCGCGGCGGAGGACTGTTGGGTTAAGTTGGGCCAACCAGACTAGATGCTTGGCTTGGCGGACATTCATACACCAGTGTGACGGTCGGGAGAGAAGCGAGAATATTCGCGGGATATACGATCACAACTGCCATCATTACTAGCCCGGCCTGATATAAACTATTCCAACTCCAAAAAAATTTGAATATGCAGAGTAAAACTTTCCTTCTGGGTACGAGAACAAAATTCCCTCACAGCAGGACTAGCAAGCCGATGACGCAGATTATATCACAATGCTACTCTGTTGCCTGTGATACAACAGCAGCCTTCAGTGCATCCAGTGCCACTCGGACACCCCACTGAACAGTTTCCGTCTCAGCGGCCCCACCTGCAATGTCCGTGTTCCTGACGTGCTTTTTGAGGAAGTAAAGCACTCCCCGAGTTAAAGCGGGAAGGTCATTGATGCTCAAGAAAACTTCCATAACAGGCTTGTCAGCCCTCTCACCCTTCTTATAGCCAGCCTGGGTCTTGAGGATGAGGGTAATGAAAAATGCTTCCAGGAACATTTTCGTCCGTTTTTGTAGATATGCCATGTTGAGAACCTAAATATATTTATTCAATTCCTTGTCTATTCTGAGCAGCTCCATAGAGGGGTGACTTACCTTCAACATGTGCAATGATAGGGCACCTTCACCAACCAAATTGCCATAGAGTTTTGCCAGGTTGACCATCTTTGTTACTGGCATCTCGTCTCCGTCATCACCGCTGGGGAGACGTTCACCACTTCCATCGCCCTCACCCAATTGCCTGAAAATGCCCCACAAAGAAAACTGCAAAGCCATCTTGAGGGAATGTTGACTACACAGATGGCGAGCAATGAGGGTGTAATACTGATTATAATTGGGTTCAGCTCCACAGCAGTGGAGGATCACTTGAGGAATTTCCCTTTGTTGGACCTTCTTTAGTCGGAGCTTTAATAGACGCTCACATGCATCTCTATAGTTCTGGGGTTGGTGTTAACCATCGGCCACGAGCCACCGATAGGAGACCTGTACAAACCTCACTGCTCATGATCGTGACGAAGATTGCGCGCCTCACATCGGTATTCATGCCCTGTTCCCGTGCAAGCTGAAGATAATCAATTGAATCTAGGGTATCATCGTCCACCCCCTGACTCTTCTTCACTACTGGCTTTTCTGTTTCTTGAACCGGAGTTTGCCCTGTCGTGTTGTCCCTCCAGGAAGCTCCAACCAGCCACCATTTCCCCCTCGTTTCCACACTTCGTATATCATCCAGTGATACGCTCAGTGGCTGGCTTGCGCGAAGATGGCGTGTATTGAGAGAACCAAGTATCTTCTTCATGCGCTGAGCTGACTCCGCAAGCACTACCGAGTTCGCAATTGCAGCTTTCAGACGGTTGTTTTTCAAGTTTGTAACAGTTTCAATCATGAACTTTGTTCGTACACTATTCTTAAGTTAGCTATCACATTTGAGAAAGATGTGAAAGGAGCATTACGAGAGATTCACTTCCCCAGTCTTTGCGACAGAGGCTTGCATCATCAAAACCAGATCCCTCAATGCGGTAGGGTCGTCCGCCCGTAATTGGGGACCACAATCTTAAAGGCGGATGTCAGTGACTATCTAAAGTGAGGAGAGTTTTGAGGCTTACTTCTCACAAGCTTCAGCAGCAGCTCTGTATCCAGCTCCGTTATGTCCTTCAAGAACATCCGCACAAAATCAAACATCAAGGTGCATCCCACCACCTGGAAACTATAGAGCTCAGAAAGCAAAGAGACCATATTCGAACATTCCTTGCCTCCACCCTCCCCAGATTTGTTTCTTTGATAGCTACTGTCAAACTCCTCAACTATCCTCTGTGAGATGTGCGCACCAAAATCTACTCCTATGATCTTATAGAGTGCAGCAATGAAGCCTGCATATAGAACCATAAATGTGTCAAGCAAGGTCGACCGATCACACACGGAGGCAATAATAAGATCAGCCAGCGTAGATGTGACATGATGTCGAGGATTACTGTGGTACAGTTGCTCCATTTCATTGACTATCCCAAGTAAGGTTGGCTCTGAAAGACGATTGAGTTGACCTTGAATCCGCCGACGAAGACGGGTCAATTGCTCATCTTCTCCGGCGGATGGTCCCCTCAGGGAAGGTGGTATATATTTTCCAGTGCTCGGAGTAGGTGCATTTTTCCGCCTTCCATAAATATCCAATTGATCTTGGTTGCCCTCTTTCAATGCTTCCTTGGCCCCGGTGTCCTCGCCATCTGCTTCATTCCCGTCACCCCCACCATCCCCACCACCACCTCCTCCTTCCTCATTGTCATCTTCACTGCCATCTTCCTCTACCTCACCATCGTCGCCAAACCCGTCAAATTCCTCCTCAGAGTCACTATAATCTGAACCCATTCCACCATTATCTGTCCCTTCCTCAGATTCAGGCTCCGGCAGCTGAGACCTCTTCCGCTTCACCCCCCTTGGTTCATCTCCCGAGCCCAGCCCCTCCAGTAAAAAGTCCAGCCCATCGTCAATGAAGGCTTTTGGCAGCTTCCTGTCCTTGATCTTCAGTTTTCTCTCCAACGCCGCAATTTCTGCATCATCCTGTGCAAGCTTATCCTTAATAGCCTTCCGTAAAAACTTCTTGTCTGCTTCTACCGTCTCCAATTTAGGCTTCTTCAGAATTGACTTTGGCTGACTGCTAGATACTGGAGAGCTCTCCTGCTGCTGTTCCACTTTCTTGGCGCTTTGCGGTTTCGAGGGGTCCAGACCCCCGGAGTCGCCATCAGTGAGTTCATCATCATCACTCCATGGCAATTGTGATTTTGGTTCACCCTGGCTGAGGCCATCACTATAGTTTGCTTTTGGCCTCTTTGACTGCCTCCTCTCCAATCGCTCGGTTTTCCGCCGCTCCTTCCTGTCTGGAATTTTTCGACCCTTCGGTTTGCCTGGTTTAGGACCTTGGACTATTAGTTTTAGTAAGTTCACGGAGAGCGCAGCGCTTACTTGACTGAAGCTGATCCAGCAGCTGCTTGGGAAGCTTGATGGTGTTGGTTTTCTGGCGAGGAGGTGCCATGGTTAGGAGGAGGATACACCTAAACAGGCTCGAGCTTCAGTGCTGGACTGAGGATAGACGGCTTAATATAAGGCTTAGCACATAGCAGAGTGTGAAGCTGTAGGGGCCAAAAGAGATTTGGAGGTTGCCAAGATTTCAGATGCAGTCGGTACCTATGCACATGCCCCCCCACAGTCTAACGTCTCCTACCATCGTCAAGATGCACCAGCAACTTCTGAGCAATGAGGGTCCAAACCAGCTTCCTTACAACTGCTGATCCCAATTTGTAAGTTTTTCAAAAACTCGGGCAGCTCTTTGCCATACCACAAAGCAGGAATTTGGGTTGGTGTTCCATCTACAACAGGAAAACTAGGCAGTCTTTTTCAAATGAGAAGCCAAGTACAAGATCGTACTTTTTTTTTTCTTTTGGGTCTATACGTCTATCCCCCGAAGGGAGCCTTAGGCTATGAGATGGCCCCGTTCCCGCCCATTTGAAGGATTGAGGTCGTAGTAAACTATTCTGAATATACAACAATATCGATGTTGCACAGGAACTTCATCCTATATAATCAAACGGGGCCGTCTCCGCCTCATAGCCTAAGGCTCCCTTCGGGGGAAAGGCATATAGACCCCAAAACGCTTCGAAAGTAATGACAGATGCATTTACGGATATATAAAAAGGTTTTCCCTGTTCTTGTAGGTGTGTGAATAAAAAAACTGTGTCGTTGGAGGAGATGATTAAGAATGAAATGATTTAATTGCTCGAGGGATATAGAGTTGTCTTTCCACCTTCTTGTCTAATTGCTAATGAACTGACTCTGTGGACTTGGGTGATTTGTTGATTTTGATTCCTTCTGCGAGTTCTCCGGCATCAAATTAATTCGCCTTTCATTCTAAGTTGGTTTAACATGGTAAGTCAGTTTCCCTTGGTTATTTACGCAAGTCATGTCATTTAGCATACAGCAGTTCAGGTAAGAGGTGTATCGCTCCTCGAAAATCGAATAAAAGACCACAATAATACAAAAAAAAGCCCGGTGAGTAGAAAAAAAGACAACTCCAACTAGCTGGTCATGGGCAGGGACTGGAGAGAGAGGCCACCTGGTATTCCCAGGAGCTGCAGTCCATCGCCATGTTCTAGATAGGATAAATGCGATTATATAATGATTAATTTAAAGAAAACTAGCTGGTCATGTGTTAAGAGACAATCCAGTATACTTACGTGTTGAAACACCATAGCGCTATCATTTCATCACATCGCTGTTATGCAATATTTCATGACATTGACATTGCTGTTGACGCCATATATATGTTCGCGGGCAATTTATTTAATTACTCGATTTGGTAAATAACTTTAACATGGGATACACTACCAATCTGATGTAAGATGTAAGGTATATATAAATATAAAATACGAATCTATGACTGAACGTGCTCTGTATCGGTCTGGGCACGAGAACAGTATAAAAGTCAAGTTGAGTTCTGGCGTTGTACAGTGCGTAGGTGAAAGTTATGGCGCATTGGCGCATATAAATATGCAGGACCTACGCATTGTACACTGGATGTATTCCTTTCGGGCGTTAGGAATGTATATATATAGTTTGTATACCACCACATGGTACATGTTTTTCGGCACCTAAGTTTGATAGTTTAGGAGCCCCTGAAGCAAATCCTGCATAGGTACATACTGTATGTGCAATTTAAGCAGAAAATCGAGCTCGAGGCCACCATGCTCAGAGCTTACACTCCGAGATAATGATAGGAGCACACCCTCTCCCTTAGTACCGAGTCACGAACAGTACATTCCTGGCTGATGCAAAAAAAAAACAAAAAAAAACCGAAAAGACCCAACTCTCTGAGAAAAGCCACATGAAAAATTGTGTAAGTTACCCTGAACCCAACCTCCCACTGTGGTGGCACCGGCGAAAGTAAGCGAAATCTACTCCCATTCGAAAACATGATACCCAGGTTGGCCGGATGAGGCGCATCCACCCCGCATGAAAGGATATGTTTGGTACGTTGATGAAATTTGGGCTTTTTTTGCGATTGCATTGGAGCCAGTGTTGTTGCCAAACATTCATCACCCTCCCCCATGACACTGTCATCCCACGGTCAAAGAATCGGATATCGTCCCTCAAGATCGAGTCCTCATTCGTAAGAGCTTTTTAGGGAAGAAAAAAACCCTACTTCGAAGAATAGTTTCGGATATCATCCCTCAAGATCGAGTTCTCATTTGTAATGAAGTAGAATAAGGAGTAAATGAAAACAGCCCATCAGAGTAAAAGAGAAAGATTAAGAAGGAGGGTAAGGAGCAAATAAAAAAACAGTCCGTCCGAGCGAGACTACATGAAAGAGTATATAGTACTAAAATACTAGCATGAGGGCTGTGACATTGGTGGTACCATCGGGAGCAAAACAGCCGATTGCTGCCCTATCCTCCATAATTTTATCAATTAGTTGCCCCATCCCGGTCATATGAAGAATCCTCGCAATAGCCGCGTGTGTCTCTAAAAGTATGCGGCTCGGAAGGGCATATGCGGGATCATGCGCAGTCAGTGTGATGGTTGGATCCGAGGGCAACGGGATAAAAGTTGAATATCTAGGGTATTTTGTTAGAAGATAAACATTTTCTGTATGCTTAGTAGAAGGGTTAGCTAAGCCGCACATTTGTTTAATCGAGTCAGGGAACAAACTGTCGTCTCCAGTGCAATGGTAAATTTGCCAAATTCTTCATGTAGGGCATTGACCAATGTCATGGAATTGGTAACCGAGTTAATAGATTCCGCAGAAAAATTCAGCCTAGCTCGTATTGACGGAAAGCACCTGTATAAACCATCCCACACGGCCGCTGTATTCCAACGCTATTCAATTTTAGCACATTTAGTAGTCTGGCGACATTTAGTATATCTAGACTAACCTGTGATTCGGAAAAACTGCCAAGTGAAAACGGGAGTATATGAGCTAACTCGGTTCTCGCCCTCACCACATCAGGCCTTTCACTGACTGGTAATTTATGCCACTCTTCAGTGTCGTACGCTCCACTAATCATACATTTCTTTCCATCCCGCTTAAGGCAGACAGTCTTTAACCAGGCCTGGTCATCTCGGCTCGCTGATTCGATCTCTGATTCGATCTCCTCGACACTGTCATCCGCTCCGAATCGTGGTGATGGTACGGCGGGAGTGCAGGGGTGGGCTTTCACTGTAAAGTACAGGTAGACTAGTTAGTGAGATGTAGCTCTGTAGTGTATCAGGGATCATACTCGGAACTAGGATAGCTGTTAACAGGTGTTCGGCTAATGCACGGAGTCCGGCATCATTATTGGAGGAACCAATGTTAATGATATCCCCAGCAATATTCATTACTCCATCCTTGGGCAAGCACTCCAGGAAAGCGGAGAGCAGCTTGATAGTATAGTCTTCTGCCGCGGTAGCTGTGTAGCTCTCCAAACGCCCTCGGGCATCGTGAAGCTTCGAGATATATGCAGTCACGTCGGTAGGGGCGGAGGAGAGTGAGCTCTCCGTGTCTGAGGTGCCAGGGGGGGGCATTAGAAGAGAGGGAACTCTATTTGACAAGAGGCTTGGAAAAGGGATTTCCGTACAATACTGGTTTGAGCTTCAGAAATGGGGGGGTACACTTGGGGATTGATTATACAACAGTAGAGTGGCAGGACCTCGAATTGATGTAACTTGTGCCAGATTAGTAACTTGTAGGAAGTATCGGTAACAGGTACTAAGAAAAAAAAAAGGTCTTGTTCTTGGGCCCAAACTTAAATATTGAGCAGGACAAATGCCAAGCATTCCCGAATGAAAATTACAAGTCTGGGCACACGGCCCTTGCATACGGCTTATATTTAGCCGCACATAATTCAGGTTTAGCCGCGCATGAATATGCAGTAGACTGTGTGTACATACAGTATGTATATACCCTCATATTGCTGCGTTTATAAAAGGTAACATAGTATAGGGAAAAAGGGAAAAAAGCATGTTCCAGTAATTCAACAAGTCATTCTAAGATACAAGTAAACGAAATGAGTAAATTCTCCATTTCAGCACAAAAATAATTTAAAACCAGTCTGCTGATACACCTCATTCACTTACTTACTCCTCCTCCCAAGGTAACTCAAACCCCACCTCCGGTATCCCCCTCTCCTTACACCCGCTCCCTACTCCCTCTCTCGCACCCCTCACCACCGCCCTCTTCCACTCTCTCAATCCCTCTCCAATCCTACTACCGACTTCCTTCCCTTCTCTCCCCCGAACCATCTCCTCCTCCGCCTCAGCAACCACCTCCCCGAACCACCTCACCAACCCGCTCGCCTTGTCCATATCCCTCTCGAGAACAACTACGTCGTGGAGATAATGCACTAGTACGTCAACGTCCTCTTCATTTGGGCCTTCAAATTCACCATCTTCCTGCACCCAGGAGGAGATTAACTCTCGTAGACCCTGGAGGGTAGAGATGTGTTGGAGATGAGGCTTTTTTATTGGGCGGGGAGGGTGGGGGAGGAGCAGACAGCGGGTTGAAGGGGGGGGTTGGAGGGGGTTTGGTGGTTGGGGAGGAAGAATGAAGCGTGGTTTGGGGGAGGGGTTTTTGGTGGTGGTGGTAGTGCGGCGGTGGTGGGAAAGGACTTCAGAGAGGATGTCGGCGGGGAGGGAGAGCAGGACTGTGCGGTCTAGATCGGGAGGGAGGTTTGGTGGGAGTCTTAGCTCGGTTTTTTGTGGTTGGGGGGTCGGTTGGGGAGGGGCGGTGGAGGGGGAATTCCGGGGGATGGGGGTATATGTTATTGTTGCCTTGGGGATTATTGTAGTGGGGTGGTTGAGGGGATATTGGGGAAACAATGTCCGCGGTTGGGCATCATACCTCCCCACATCAAAAACCGGACTCCCACTTCTCATCGTGCTACCTGCTCCAGGCCTAGATCCATTCGGAGACCCAAGGCCACCAACCCAGATACCCCGCTCTCTAACTTTCCTCGGCGATTGTGGTAGCAGAGTCTGTCGCTCCTTTCCTTTTCCTTTATTATGCCGTGGTGATATCACCCCTCTAGGAGGTGGTGGAGGTGGATGTTCTGTAGCAGAACGATATTCCCTCAATATCTCCTCTCTCAAATCCGGAGTCAAGCTAGCAAGAAACTCTGGATCGATCTGTGACGTAGAAGGGGGAATCAAGTCACGGATATTCTGAGACGGTGGGGGGGGATAATATTTCGATGGTCCTGCTCTCGGCTCTGGAAAAGGGGGTTTCCCCCTTGGAGGGAGGGTAGTGTGAATTGGTTTTGCTGATGTTGCCGCAGCGAGGATCCCAGCTCGCATAGCTGACGGAAGGGCATCGAGAACTGATGGGTCGATTTGCGATGCGGAGGGAACAAGGAATTGAGATGATATAGCACCCCCGTCGGCTGGGGAGTGGGGGGGAGGTTTAGGTAATTCGGGGCGGGGAGCAGGTGGGGGCATGAACGCCCATGGACCTGCTATGGGTGGGGTTTTGTTACATAGGGCAGGAACGGGAGCAGCTGGTTCCGGCTTCTCACTCTCCTTCACAACCACTGGTGCAGGTGCGGGCTTAAACTCCAGCGTCTTTTGCCCCCCAGCAGTTTCCTCCCCAACCCTGACTTTCTCCAACTTCGTCATCTGCAACCCTAACCCCCTCAACTCTACTGGCGAGAACCTATACCCCCTCAACACCGCAATTGCCTCCCTAGCAAGTGTACCCTGATCCCAAGTAGCCATTCCTAAAGCAATACTCTTGCTGAAGACATCGCACTCCCCACTTCCCAGAAACTTTGGTGTAACAACTGGTGCATCTTTTGCCCGTTTCATAATCTTGACCGTCACCTGCCTGCCTTTGACCTTTGCCTCCACGAGCCGGCGGTGGAGTTCCCCCGCCAGATTATGTAAGAACTCCTCTGCATGGGCTTGTGTCTCGAAGCGAACCCCCCAGCTGATATCTGCACCAACACTTTTCCGCTCAGGCACATCCCCGACCTCAGCGTGGTCAACCCCATGCGCGAAACCCCAAAGCTTCTCTCCTGTCTTACTACCCACCACTGTACGTAGTCGCTCTCGGGAAGTATCCCGTAATTGTGCCACCGTTGTGATATTCAGCTCCTCAGAGAGTCTCCCTGCCAGGGAATGTCCCACGCCCGGAAGATCCCTTAATTCCAGCCTACCAAGAAACTCTAGTACCTCTTCCGGCTTAATATGAAACTGCCCTGCTGGCTTCGCTTTCCTTAAAGCCAATTTTGCTAGCAAGATATTTCCCCCAATCCCCACACTCACTTCACATTTTGTTTTCTCTCGCACTATATCACGAATTGCAGTACCAAGTGCATCCGCATGTGCCTGCTCCGCATCTACACTTCCCCCTCCAACCGTACAGCACAAGGAGGTAACATCTACCAAAACCTCATCTACACTAACACTCTGCACCATATCCGCCCCCAACCCCAATACCACAGAGTAAAACTCCTTACTCGCCTCCTCGTACGCGGTGAAATGATAAGGAAGACAAATGATATCAGGACACAGCTCCAGTGCGCGCCCCATCCACATTCCATTTTTAACCCCGAATTCCCGGGCTTTGTAGTTGCATGATGCGATTTCACTGCTGACATTTCTCTCCCCTCCTCTTCCATGAGTGACGGCGACGGGTTTCCCCGTGAGGTCGGAGGGATGGTTTCGGGCAGAGATTGCAGCGAAGAAGCAGTCAAAGTCGGCATGGAGGATGTATCGTCTTGGGGGCAATTTTTTAGATTTAGCGGGGTTGCTATTTGAGGATGCTTGTGTCAGGGCTTGGAGTTTTTGCTTGAGCTCGGCTTTCCATGTGCTGAGGTGGTGGAGGCGGGATTCTTGGTAGTATTGTTTGAGGAATTCAGGGTTGAGGACGGTGGCAGAGCGGACGCGGGGGTTGGCGAGGAGGGCGGCGTTGGCCTCGGTGGATGTGGGGGCTTTGGTTCGTTTGGGCTTTTTGGGGGGAGGTGGGGTAGGAGACCTCGTGGGGGATGTGGTGGGGCGGGAAGGGCGTTTTTTTGCTGGGGTAGCTGGTGAGCGTGAGTTTTCAGGTTTGGTTGAGGGGCTTGCCCTCGTAGGGGCCTCTGGTCTGCCAGCCTCCTCGATGGGAGAAGTTGGATTTGTGGTAGTAGTCACAGCCTCAGAGAATCCTCCCGATGTTGAATTTCCCATATCGACATCACCAATTGGAGAAGTGGGGGGTACTCCCACTCCATCCCTCATTGCTGCTACTCGGTGTGGGGTAACCCCACGACCGTAGCCATATTCCCCTTGATCCACAACAGTTTTTTGTGGTGGTAGAAATTCTACTTCTGTGGCCTTTCCATCATTCAGTGCTTGCATCAAATTCTCAACTTCATCACCCTCGGACTTTGTAAAGCTCAGTATAAACTCCTCCTCTGGTGGGCTTGATTTGGGGATTTCGTCATATTCTGATGGGGGTATCTCTCGATCAAATGGTAGCCCAGACTGGTGGGATGGTGGAATATTCAGTGGAGGACTGGACTCGAGTACCTCCTGATCCGATGGGGGTATTTCTCGATCAGGTGGTGGCTCGGGCTGGTGCGATGGGGGGATTTCGTCAAAGGGCGATGAGTGAAATGGTGGAGATAATGATAAAAGTAGCTCTGTGGGAGTTTTACCCTGAACTGTAGGAGGAGGTTTCTTTTTTCCTCCTACCCAAATACAATCCAGTGTAGAGAACGATTCCGATTCAACTGCATCCCCATCCTCTACGATATTCTCTGGTGCTGCTTCTTCCCTGAGTGGAGAATCTCGCCTCGGAGTGGCCGAACGGGATTTCTGTATGACTACAGCAAACAATTTCCCATCTGGTATGTCTGACTGTGGCGACGGGGGTTTAGTCGCCGGTGTTGACTGCTTAGACGATGATACTGACGGACTAGGTCTCACCGAACCACGACCAATCATTCTCCCAGAAGCAGGCCCTGGTGTAACTCTACCAGGAGTGATCACATCCTTATACGACGCCACAATCCTCCTCGGCCTCTGCGTCACCAACCCCACTCCACCAGGACTGCCCGGAGTCACAGGTTGCGACGGAGCAAATCCAAGTGTTGCCTGTCTGGAGCCTTCTGGAATGACTCTCCACTGTTCCCATGGCAGTAGTTTCCTCTCCTTAATGCAATCCACCACCCAAGCTGGCTTCACAACTTTATATCTTGCAAACTCCACCATTTTCTTGGGCGTGAGCGCACTGGCGATGATATGTGTCACAGCGGTTTTGCCATCCATGTATTGCACAAATATCCCTCCATGTGTGACAATCATCTCCGTCAGATCCTGCAGGGATGGGTTGGTATATCCATTGACTGTCGCTACGACCCCTCGGAAGATTTGAAATTTATCTTGATTCTCTGGGAGGGAGCGGAGGAGCGCATTGCGGTTTTGGAGTTTGGCCTTCTTGTGGCGCATGTACGTTGCAAAGTCGCCAAAGTTGGAGGCACTGTACTCCTCACCATTCTCATCTTCAAAGGTGTCTATCAAATGTTATTTTCAAGCACACTTGAGATATTGAGGAGCACACAGCTGGAAGAAGGGGTTCTAACGGTCGGCATATCGCTTTGCGAGGATCTGTGCGTTCTTGTCCGAGCCCTGCAGGCGGGAGGACATGCTTGAGCTGTGTGGTACCGGTACTCTCTGTAAGGGCGATGTCGTAGGATATCGCTATATCATAGTGCACGGGCCCCACTGCGGGGCGGGCGGGCAGCAGGGCAGTAAGATGTCGAGGAGACGCGTAAAGTGGTTGTCTTGGCTGTGTCTTACCTACTCCAACCGCGTACGTACTTCAACCGCGATGCTTGGCAGACTGCATAGACTCATTCTCACTCACATCCATCTCATCTCTCCCCGCCTCATAGCCTAAGGCTCCCTTCGGGGGAAAGGCGTATAGACTCAAAAAAAAATTCTCATCTCTCTTTTGCTCCTTCAACATGCACAGCTCCCCCTGGCTCTGTACGGCAACCAGACTACCCCCCTGGCATGCCCTGTTGTTGCTACTGCGATCCCAGCTATACAAGCTAGATCAATTGAGTATATAAAGTGATTACCAGTCCCTAAACTTCATACATCACATTACTATTGATACATATACCCAACTGCAAAATGTCCAAGGCAGAGATGAATGACGAAGCTGAGCTCGAGCTCGCCCAGTTCCGGAGTCAGTGGCAGCAGGAAGTCACACAAAAGACTCGTCAATGGCAGCAACAGCAGCAACTACCTCAGGCATCTTCATCCACCGCAGCCCCAGTAGCTGGCACCTCTAAGAGACAACTCTCCCAGGCTCGCCCGCTCCAACCCACCCATACCAGGGCGAAATCCTCCGCCTTCCATGCCTCCCAGGAGGACGTCAGTAGCGATGAAGCAGGTCCCTCAGCTGCAGCTCCCCCAGCCTCCGAGCACACATCCATAGATTCCCATATCGGCTTCCCCCCATCCGCCTCTCTACCAGGCAAAACCCCCAAATCCGCCATGGAGCACTTCGAAAAAGCTATTGAGCGGGAAGACCAAGGCAACCTCGGGGACAGCTTAAATCTCTATCGGAAAGCCTACCGCATGGACCCCAAAATCGACGCAAAATACCGGCAGAAATACTTCGCCTGGGCGCCTACTGCCTCTAACTCCAGCGCTTCTCCCAGCCCCCAACCCCTCATTGCTGGCCCTAACACCGCCCACCATTCCTCCCACGCACCCCTCTCTGGGGCGCCCACTACTCCGGCAGCCCCAACAGAGCCACTCACCACAACCTCCCTCATCGCCTCGTTCTCCAACCTCCGCATGCAAGCCAAACCCCTCCCCACCTTCGCCCCTATAATATCAAAATCCGAGAAACAACCCGAAACCACCACCACCACGACGCCCGAGGAACCCGAAGAACCCGAAGAACCCGCACGGGGCTTCTCCCTCCTCGCCAACCTCCCACACGAACTCCTCCTTCAAATCCTCCGCTTCCTCGCATATAGCAACATCGCTTCTTTCGCGCGGTGCTCCCTCGTGTGCAAATCCCTCGCCTACACCATCTCCACCGAGGAATCCATCTGGAAAGACGCCTGCCACCACCCCCACTGGGGCTTCCCCTCGCAAGTCTGGGACTTTCAATGCAATATCCTCGGCGAACCCATCCCCAGTGACCTCTCCTCCCCCGAAGGCGAAGAAGTTGGGACCGACCTTTCCGACTTCCCCACCCCAAATCGCCCCTCCTCCCCACCATCAATCAAATCCCTTCTCCCAAACTACAAAAACTCATATAAACATATGTTCTACTCCCGCCCCCGCATCCGCTACAATGGCCTGTACATCTCCACCTGCAACTACATCCGCTCTGGTGCCTTTCACTCCTCATCCACCACCGTCACCGGCGCAACACCAGTCCACATCGTCACATACTACCGGTACCTCCGGTTCTACCCTGACGGCACCTGCTTATCCCTTCTCACAACCCACGAGCCCTCTGAGGTCGTATACCACTTCTCCAAGCCCACCTCTCCACATACACCAGGCTATACTTCCATCCTCCACCCCTGGGGTAAACACGCCCTCCACGGGCGCTGGCGCCTCGATACCTCTGACTCCGGGGATGTAGATATCGAAACCGAGAGTGCCAGTGGTGAGAAGTATATATTCAAAATGGGCCTCTGCGTTAAAAGTGTGGGTGGTGGAAAGGGAGGCATGGGTGGGAGGAGGTTGAATAAATTGGTTTGGAGGGGGTTCTGGAGCTGGAATAGGCTGACGGATGATATGGCGGAATTTTCACTTAGGAATGATAAACCGTTTTTTTGGAGCAGGGTCAGGAGGTTTGATAGGGAGGTTTTGGGAGAGGTGTAATGTGGGATACAGACATTGGTGGGTAGAGTGATTGGATCTTTGGCGTGACTGGAGTGGGTTTTGAGTGATTGCTTAGCCTGAGTAATGAGTAATGGGTATCGCTTATTGATTGCCTTTTCTCTCTTTCCATTTATACGCATACTTTCTCGCAGGGGTAATAGTCCTAGATATATTATCTAGGCGTACATATATATATAAGTGGTAAAAGCAAAGCGATCCTAATCTTCCCGACTATACATGCTCTTTCCAGTGAGGCATAAACGCAGAAACAACGCTCGTTGCTAACAAGAGAAGGAATAGAGTTACAACTGCGAAAAACACCTAATAGATAAATAGAATACTTGAAGCTTAACCCTAGTATAGCATATTACACCCTTTGCCAAACCAATACCCCCCCCCCCTTCCATTTTTTTGGTATCTTCTCACCACCACCACCCTTGCCATAGATTACTAGCTGATGTTAGATCTCGTCACCACCTCCAGTCCCAGCCCCAGTCCGTAGACACCGTGAATCTTTATGAGAGTGTGGGTAAATAAAAGTGGTTACTTCTTCTTGACGACGACGGAGCCCTCAGCGAGTTTGTCTTCTACGCCGCGGACGTACTGCTCGATCCTGAGGACACTAGCGCGGAGGGCCTATACGAGCGTTAGAAGGTGATGGTGGATAGGAATAGAGTGGGGATAGTAAGGCAGAAGTGAAGTGGGAAGGAAGGGAAGGTGATAGATGAGATGAAGTGAAAACGTACATCAACATCTTCCGTCAACAGCTCATTTGCCAAGCGGTACTCCTCCAAAAAGTAAAAGTACGAGGCAGCTCCGGCGAGAGTACATCCAGCGAGGAAACCGTAGAGCCTATATACCCCGCCTCCATTAGTCCCATATAAAATAAATTGATCTCTGGCCCCACAGCGGTAGGTCTCCAAACACACTCTACTTCAACCAGCACGACTGCCTCCCTCGAATGAAGCAATTCCTTGGAAATGGAAAATCTAAGAATGGGATTGAAACTCACGCTCCCTTAAACCCCCCAACCCCACCCTTCTTCACCACCACTGGTGCCGCATTCGTCGCCTGGGCTAACCTCGCCGTCGACGAGATCGATCTGTACTGATACGCATTCTGACGAGTGACCGAGGAAGCTAGCCGACGTGCTGCTGGGACAAAGAACATCTTTAATCCTTCTACCTTTCAAACTTAATCCTGTAACTTTGTATCGGTTCCTTGAAATTTTTCGGGTTGTCATGTGAGTCAAATCTGGAGATGCATCCAAGACATGGGGTAGTGGGGGTTTTTATGTATACCCTGTGGTTCTAGATGCAATGAGCGGTGTGTTGTGCGAGTGATGAGCGGGGATGGGGGATGGGGGGATTGGGGGATGAACGAATTGGAGAAACTGCTCGGACCCAGTCTCTGTCGGGTGACGTTATGCCAGGTGTGGAATGTTCGCTTTAGCGGTGTGGGCTGCGCTGCTTGCAGAGCAACGGGAATCTGGGGTACAGTAAGTGTTTGGCGCTAGCCCAGAATGAGAATAGATGTGTCACGTGCGATGTGGGGTTATATATAGTCGCGGTAGTTATGCCGAGTCTAGTTTATTATTGCTCCAAAGAATGCCAGTTTATGAGAAAGCCCACCGCGTAAACCATGTCAGGAAATGCCGACTATAATTTTAACAGGAATTTTGCACTACTACTTGTTATATCCGCCTCACTAGCTGGTATCCATGCTCTCCGCCGCATCCACCTTCACTGGGGGTGCATCTACCATGTTAACATCCCTCGCTTGTCTCGACGGTGTCTGCCCCGCTGATGGTTCTGCAGATAGAGCTAAAGGTGTAGCTGCACCACTTCTATCCCCTGTTGATTCCCCTGGTCTCCCGCTGCCACTAATACCACCCCCAGGGATCGGATTCTCAATCTCTTCTCCCTCCTCGCCTTCTTCTTCATCCATACCTTCTCTCCGGTCTACCACCCGCACATATTATTAGCACACGTCCACCAAAATAAATCCGTACCAATCTCACTGGAGATTAAACCTACCATGCTCTTCCTTATCCTCCTGGATCTGCTCCTGCATTTTCTCCAGCCTCCCCACAATTTCCCCAAACTGCTCCCTCCTTGCCTGCCACACCTGCCCATACTGCCTCCTCTCCTGCTCCAGCTCCGCAATCTCAGCCTCCAGCCTTTGCATATTTACCCTTTGCTCCTCCCTTCCCAGCCTCATTACTTTCGTACTTAGAATATCATTTGCGATCGCGTCATATTCTAATCTATTCGCCTTCTCCTGCTGCGCAGCGACTAGAGAGTCCCGGAGAAGGGCCATATCATGCCGTGCCTGCTCTGAAAGCTGGAGAATGTTCAACTTTTCGGCTTCATATCGCTCGATCTCGCGCCGGTTAGTGTCCTGGAGGAGTTGGATTCGCGCAATAGTGATTTCAAACAACTCAAAGTCGAGCTCGACCTCTTCTCGGAATTTTTCAATGTCAATTTGGGGTACAGTGCCGGTTTGGAGCTGGGCGCAGCGTTTGCTTATGCGCTTGAAGGGGCGTTCTTCGACAGTGAGTGGGCGAGACTTGATCAGTGCATCTGTAAATGCTTGGTGAAGCTTGTTAGCAGAGACAAAGTGAATGTATGGAAGTTTGCATGAGTGTAACCTTCGTCAACGACAGACATGACAACTTATACTCGAGATGCTAGGGGTGTGGAGTGGTGAAGTGGAGGAGTGATGGGAGGTTGTTAAATCGAAGCTTGGGAGACGCGATGTTTTGCAAACTTCGGCATACCGAGACTTGATAGCTGAGTAAGCAATTTCCGCCATCAGCGCACGTGATTAGGATCGCCGCGTCAAAAAATTTTACCTCCTAACAGACTCGAACCCATGCCCTTATTCAAAAAGTGAGCTAGCCAATTTTGGGTGCGGGCCACTTGACCAGGGTGACACCACACCCAACGTTACAACGACGTTGGAATAAGCGAAATTGGCTGGTAGGAAATTGGGCTGTGGGCTATATAAATAGGGTGGAGTGATGCTATACATCTACATATACACACGGGTAGGTACAGTAGAACAATGTGATGGTGTTGGTGTCGTCATGGGGTATATACTGTACCTACTGGGTATGTCCCATATATGATGGATACTGAAAAGGTACAGATGGTACACAGTTACCCTGAACTTGTTTGTAAGGAAAAGAAACAAAAATCTAAAAACCAAGCAAGACTACTTCGTAAAAAGTTACTTTTCCCATTATGTTGACATTGAGCCTAAGAGCAGAAGGAAAATAATAGGATGATATACAAGCCCTCACATTTCAATGTATACAGCTAGGTGGCAAAAGTTTCGTACCCTACATAAGAGTACAGCAAATGCCTTCTCTTTTACCCATACGGAGGTACAGAACAAATAGCCTGGTTGGCGCCGTGGCCACGGGATTATTCCAGAACCACTATCCCGTTCCTTAAGGAGCCA
>Ga0307514_10001922_pt1 | contig 22782 bp, 5 predicted proteins | sample 16_EM_MG_FD_203088 | JGI IMG/M metagenome (GOLD analysis project Ga0307514, IMG submission 203088) | Populus trichocarpa ectomycorrhiza microbial communities from riparian zone in the Pacific Northwest, United States - 16_EM | ecosystem: Host-associated > Plants > Roots > Unclassified | place...
TCATTGTTTATATTTAACTTCGTACCAATAGTCAAGTAAAATTCAATATAAGTATAGATTTAAAAAATATTTTTGCATTGTGTATTATAGTATTATTGTGTTACTAAAAGACACCATATTTTTTTTTTGGTTGTCAACGATGACCTTCTAACCCATCCCAGGTTGCAGTTGTTTTTCAAAATGCTTTTCATTCAGAAATGTATTAAAATAATATTTTTTTATTTTTAAAAAATTATTTTTGATACCAACGTATCGAAATGATTTAAAAACACAAAAAAATATTAATTTGAAGTAAATAAAAAACTAAAAATATTTAAATATTTTTAAAATATAAAAACAAACAAAATCTAAGTAGAGTCAAAAGAAAAATATAACCACGCCCACCTCAAATGACTCGATCCCTGGTTGTCTCTTCCTTTCTTCTATCTTCTACCATTGTAACCATTCGCTCGTATTAGAAAAAAAGGGTTTGTCTGCATATCATCATGTAAAAATAAAATCACTTTGCAAGTAATATCTGATGGATTTATTGATGTCGCGCATTTTTTCTTGATAGAATATGTCTTATTTATAAAATGCACGGGATGACCACCCAAGCAATAAAAACATTCATCATATAAAATATATACCGATATATTCTCACGGTCTACTTAAGGCTACAAAACAAAGTAGCTGGTAAATTAAAATTGAAATTGGTGTAATTTGCATAATTCTCCTAGTTTTTTATTTATTTCTATTTTTTTCGCTGTTCAACAATCTAAAATAACACCTCGCTCACGTACAATTTTCGAACCTTTTTCCTGAACACGGTTTAAAAATTTCCCAAGTAGAAACAAGATTTTGGCAAACAGCCAGCACACCCTTGAAGAATATATATATATGTAATCCAACTAATATTCTGGATTTTCTGTTTTTTTTTTATAATCAATGTCGGAATTTAAAATAAAACTAGTTATATGGTCTGCTAGTGAATCGGATTGTATTTTTTCAATGAAAAAAAAAATACAATCGTTATCAAAGCATTTTCTTGCAGCAAAAAGAAGAATTATGATTGTGAATTTAAAATTTAAAATGAACTGTTAAAGGAACTAACAAAGGTTTTTATGCGCTAATAAATGTTAGGATTATCAGAATGAAAATAGTTGAACGATCTGATCAATTTAATACATCCGGTCATGACTTATTAACTTTATCAAAACAAAATTTGACTAAAAAATTATAAATACTGCTATTTTGTTTTTTATAAACATCAACACAATGATATTTTGAGTGGACTCAATTTTAAAGTGTAGCCTAAGTTAACATAGTCGATCAAACTAAAACTAATTTTTATTTTTAAAAATATAAAACAATGTCAATTCAATTTTTTCTATAAACAAATTATGATGATAATGTTTTTGATAAACCCAAATCAAACTGGATTAATCAGTTTAATTCATGATTTAGGTCCCAACCCTTGCTAAATTTAATACCTTTATTTTTTAAAATATGATGGAGGATTCTAATAAAAAATAATATAACAAGATACATTTTTTTTTAAAAAAAGAAGATAAAGATCCGAGTAAATATCTTTAAAAAAAAAGAGAGATTAGGCACCTGTGCTTGACAAAAATCTCAAGCTCATATGTGTTCAGGGCTAAAAACCCAAGCCCTAGCACGCGGGTTATTATTTTTTTTTGGCACAATTTGATGACATGTTACCAGGCCATTTATCTTTCAAGAAAATAAGTGATGCGTTAGCTACTGTAGTAATGCATCATCTACTGCATCAGACAATAATATATCGTCCATAAACCCAAGTTCTGACCATTATAATGGCTGTCAAGAAATCAGGGTAGAATTTATTGCACTCTAAAAACTCATTTCCAAACAAAATTTTACCTGTAAATATCTAAGAAAACACTATAAAAAACTTTAAAAAACACATTTATCATCTTAAACTTGTAAAAAAACTGGTTTGAAGTTGCAAAATCAACCTAATTCTAAAAAAATTATGAGTTTCAATTTATTTTTTCAGACATGATAAAAAACAAAGAATATCTAAATATAATTCTTGTCGAAATGAACCGTTAACATCAAAGATGACTTTTTCATGGCTGAAATCTTGGCCAGCTAGTAACTTTTTTTTTATTTGTTGTTTTTTAACAATTTTTATTTATTTTTGAAATCAGAGACTAAAAAATAAGAAAAAAAAAGTTTTAGACTGAAATAAAATTTTTAAAAACTAAAATAATTGTAATGAAATAAAAATAAAAATAGGAGGATAAAAAAATCCATGTCATTCTAATTTAAGATTGGCCATGTTAAACATTTACTGTATTTGACACTTTGATTCTGTATTTTTATTTGAATTTTTTTTTATAAAAATTAACGTGAAATTAATTATTAATTTATTTGATAAAAAAATGATGCAATTAAAAAAATTGAAAAAAAAAACATCGTATGAATTCAATTGCACTCGTTGTTCTCTTTCCCTAAATCTTCGAGTGTTTCTTATAAAATAGGCCATTAAAAAAGGCAAAACAAAAATATGGGAAATAAAGTCATACAAGGCAACAACACATTTCAACATAATTGCACTAAAAAAAGAGGTAAAAACAACATGGGAAATATAGTCATACAAGGCAACAGCACATCTCAGCATAGTTGTACATCGACAGCTTTTCTTATTTCTAGAATCACATTAAATAATAAGGTAAAAAGTATTTCCTCCACTTTCAAAGATTTGGCCACTAAAGTCTCAAGTCGAATACATGACCCGACAAATCCTTCCCCGTGATTGCCTCTCATTTTTCTCCATTAAAGAAAAGAAAAAACGAAACTAGTTAAGCGATGAAAGTATGAAAAAATCAACTCCTAGTTAAAAAACTTCAAGGCGGTGCCGTTTAGGATGGGAAAATTTCCTCACAACAAGGCTACTTCAGGAACAAGACATTTTAAGTGGCAGCAACTGTAAATTTGCCACAACAACGACCTTATACTTTTGACTAAAGTGTCGGAGGACAAGTCATTCCAAGACTTAACTACCCCTCGAATACGATGCCCACTCGCGGCGCTCCGTTTCCCAAAAAGCTGCGATAAATTTGTCCCCCACACCCGCTCACACTCCACACGTGCTTTCATAGCCCGTATGCTCAACCATCCATGTAAAACGCATTTATATTATCCCACCAAACATTTACCACAGTAATAATCACCACCAGTAACTCACACGTGCTTGACTCAGAACTCATGTGAAAACAAGATTTGTACTGGCACGGCATGATAGACATGACATGATCAATAATAGATGACAATCATCCATGATCCCATGCCTCCATATTTATCAGCTACTACTTTTTATATAATTATCCATCAGATACAACTTACTTTCCTTGATAGTATTAATTTCCCAATAGCAGCAACAATTTCTCCATTATTATAAATATATTAGCACCGTCTCAAACTTTGACCGCATGGAAAAAAGTGAAACTGTCAATGGCCTAGAATAAAGAGAAGAGCAGAGAGGTAGAGACCAGTAGTGTAAGAGGAAGTGAAGAGGTAGGGATACAACGGTCACAAATCTAGTACCGTAACTTCTTTAGTTTTTTATTTTTTAAATGGTGTTTTTATGGAGATTTGCGTTTTGAAGTTAAGGTCTTCATCCCTGTATCTGTTTAAAAAAAACAAATCCGGTATTTCAGTATTTTAACTTGTGATGTTTTGTCATGTTATGGAGAGAGAAATTTCATCCATTGATTCCTCATCCTTTTAAAATCTTTTTTATACTGGACTCGTGGGTTTGTTTATCGTTTTGGTTCTTCTACTGTTATATATCAGTCTGAGTATCTATTTCTATGGTTTGCTTTTTTTAGCTTGAAAGGAGCGGAGGAGAATCCTATAGAGAGGTTTCTGTGTTTTGAGGAGTGGATTTATGTCGGCTGAGTTTGATTTGACTTTCGTTGGGGCGCAATTGCAGCTCTGGATTTCATTCTTCATTACAAAAGCTTTCACTCTTTGCGTCGGTGGTGTTGTTTCTTGGTGCTTTTGCTTCTTCTGCTATATGCTTCTCTGCTGTTTCAAGCAGAGGTTGAATCTGGGGTACCCGGCTGTTTCGATGCCTTTGAAACCAAAAAGGTACGCTCTTGTCTAATTTTCTTTTGATAAACCCCATGTTTTATTTTTCGTTTCTTTTGATGTTTCTCATCAATTTCTGAAATGAGTTCTGGGTTTTTTATGTTTTTGTTTTTTCAGGCCTTGTTCGGGAGTAGAGGCTTTCCATTTAAAGCGATTTTTTAATCTCTTCCTGTTCTTGAGAGGGGCTCTCACTTGATAAATCAAATAGCTTTTCTTTGCTTCCGTTTCCTCTTATCTGTTCCTTTTTTTTTCTTCACAAATTTTTCTGGGATCATTTTGAGGGGGTTTTGGAGAGTTTTACCCACTATTCATAATGTCACCAAAAAGACAGTCTTTGCTTTACACTAAAACCGGCAATAAAACCAACGATAATAAACGAATCTTGTCGCAGGAGTCTAAAATGGAGTCCACAATGAGAAAAATCCGTGTCATCTGTTATGATCCGTATGCTACCGAATCCGATTCCAGTGATGATGAATCTGACAAGAAATCGTCTAGAAAACGTTTTGTGCGAGAAATCAATCTTCCTTTGGTTGTCACCCCCCAGCCAAAAGCCTTTGAGCCTGAGAGTTCCTGTCAAGACAGTAATAATAGTGCTAAATCCCCCGGTAAGAAGATGAGGGTTTTGCCTGAAACCCCAACATCAACTTTCGAAGCGAAGAAACTAGCACCAAAGAAACCTGTTGGTGTTAGGCAAAGGAAATGGGGTAAATGGGCAGCTGAGATTCGGAATCCAGTGACCAAAGCGAGAACGTGGTTGGGTACTTTCGATACTCTTGAAGAAGCTGCCCAAGCCTACGAGGCAAAGAAGCAGGAATATGAGGCTTTGGCTATGTTAGCCTCTGAAAAAAGTCAAAACATTTCATCATCTCTGGCCATCTCTCAATCTCATTCTCACAACAGCAGCAAAAAACAAGTCAGTTCTGCATCTTCTGGGGATAGTGATGATAGCGTTGTTTCGCGTACTTCCCCTGCTTCTGTTCTCGAGCTTGACACTTCTATGGTGTCAAATGTTACTGGTGAATGTGATCTCGTGATCAAATATGAAGACATTGGTTCTTCTGTTGCGAATCTTGAGATACCTGATTTGGATTTTATGAACGATCCTTTGGCATCTTGTCCAATAGATCAAGATCTGAACTTGGGTCTCGACTTTGGTAATCTTATTGACGAGTTTGGTCGATTTTATGATGATTACTGTGTTATTGATGATCTTGATATTTGCGGGCTAAATGGCGAAGAACCAGGCGAGCTTCCTGATTATGATTTTGAGTTTGGCAACGAGGAATTCACTTATTTGGATGATCATCAACAGAAACCCCTCAACATTGCATGCCAATAAGTTTTGCAGCTAGGATTTTAATTGTAGTAGAATTTTTATTATTACTAGTTTATTATATGTTGTATTAAAGCAACAAGAGATCTCAGGGTCTGTAACACAGGCCCTTGAGAATGGTTTTGCAAGTGAGTTTGAGTTGTATGTTTTTTGAGAGAGGAGGAATTAGCACATTTTGCTGTAGGGTTTTAAGTATTCTTTGGGTTTTTCTGTGCTATTAGAGCCTTCCAAGGAATTCTCCAGTTTCTTGAGTCGTCGATGTTACTGGGTTTTGAGAGTTTTGCTTATTCCTCGCATCTTGTCCATGTGACGTTATGAAATGGAACTTGTGTGATTTTTATCTCGTCTTTTGGCTTGTTTATTTCATCTCTGAGGCATTCTTTCCAGGATTGGAACGAGTTTTTTGTACTAATATCGTGGCCATAACCCCAGTGCTTGTAGTTGGTATCCCTGTACTAGAGGGACTTGAGCGACAGCATCATTTTCGTGGCCATAATCCCAGCAGGTCTTCAAGTTGGGATGTAAAATTACTTTTTACTTTTTATCTAATGTTCTGTTACTCTGAAGTATTGTTGGGTAGCTTTTGTGTCTGGTGTTCTCTGCCAATTTTCTGTTCATATTCAAAAAAGCATTGAAAATTTAACTGCCATTTTCTTGTAGACTAGTTGTAGGCATGTAGCATCATGCAGTGTCTAGCATAAGGTAAGTGATGTTAGGAGCCAGGAGGCTTCGTAATAATGTAACTATTGTTTTTCAATTTATTGTTTTTAAAAATATATTAAAAACATTTTTTTATTTTTAAAAAAATATTTTTTATATTATCATATTAGAAGTTAAAAAATAAAAAAAATTAAGTTTTTTTTTAAATGTTTTTGAAACTAAAAATCAAATTAGTAGTTTTGTTGCTTTTGCTATAAAGGGTTTTCCTTGGAAGAATTGGGCCAAAAATTAATTTGCTTTGTATCTGTGCAAGTAGAAGCAGGAAACGATATTCTCTCGAGAATCCTTTTTAAAGCTAGCTGGATACCAATTGCTTTCTTTCTTCCATTCTTCTCCTAGTCCTTCCACGTACTCTCTAAATAAAGGAAGCTTGTGACAGTGTTGGCTTGTGTTTGGTGACACCAGCTTCATTGTGTCTTTGTCCTTTTATGTTTTCTGTCGCATGCTTAAAAAGTGGGGGAGAGCACTGAACCCTGGTTTTCTGTTAGCCTCCAGTAACACCATTTTTACCTCCCATATCAACACCAGGCTGTACCTTTTTACATATTCTGTTTGCCGTTCAATAATAATAATAAAAAACATAGTTCCTGATTTTTCTTTTAAATTAGTACAGTAAAATAAATTTAAGACTGAATAACACAATTAAAGTTTTTTTTTTTCTAAATAGCACAATTTGAACTTATCTCCTTTTAAAGTGTGATATTTAATAAATATTGTTATTTTTAAATATAATAATTATTATGTCATGTTTTTAGAATAGTAACAACTTAATATATCGCGTTTCTAAAGCGTCACATGCCATAAAATTTAACTTCTTATCCAGATCAAAAAACATCCTCTCTCTAAAAAACCCACAAATCATTTGGTTTTTGTCTTTAAAACACCCAAAATTCAAACTCATCACAGTCTTCAAGTCTTTCTTGGGATTACAATGTGTGCATGCACTGAAATGAAATTGTTATTTACATAGGGATATCATGAAAGTTCATATTCATTTGAAATAACAAAGTTAAACGAACTGCACACATGTGCCTCAACTTTTATCTAGAAAGACCATCATCGGTTTTATTGTTAATGTTGTTTCAACCCTTGTGATGAATAACCTATTAATTATGGTTGCAAACATTCAAAAATAAATAAAATTTTAATACAAATATAAAATATCATAGGAAAAATCATAAGTTGCAAAATAGAAGGTGCTTAAATATCTGTTTGGTTCACATGATTAGTCGTTTGAAAAATTGCCAAGATTGTTGTTGGAAATGAAAAAAAATAAATCCTAAAATGATTGTTGATTGTTAGCACAAAAAAATATCTTGATGATATTTGAGAAAGTTTTTTAGTCATTTGGATATTGTGTTGATGGTTTTAAGTACCGTGGACCACTAATCATAATTGATGGCACACATTTGTATGGACGATATGAAGAAAAGTTTATGATTATAGTTGTTTTTCGATGCAAATAATGAGATATTCCCTTTAGCTTTTGTAATTGATGATGAAAAAAATAAGTATTGCTATTTAATATTTATGACACTTGTTTTGTAGGTCACATGGACTCCATATGAGGAAGATAAACTGACAGTTGCTCTAATTGTTTGCACTAGCGGGGTGAACATATATACATTAATGGTGCCTTTGATATTTTTTAGATTGTTGAGCTACATTTCCCATATCGGATAATGTGACAGGTCAACTACAGTTAACACATTCCAGTTAACATCAATACAACTGGTAAGTTGCACGCCATAAATCATCATGGTAAAAATAATGATCATGATTGGACATCTGAATATATAGCTTATGTATCACAATGAGATACACAAAAAAATAAGATATTTATAGGTATGCACCATGTGATTACGAGGAAGGAGTATATGACTCGGAACATGCGTATCACATGTTAGGTCATTACATTGGATCTTGAACATACCTCTCCACCTGCAAACATGCAATACATGCAACATGCACAACAAATTCAAAATATTATAAGTAATCGTATTTTTTTTAGAATTAGTATATGTTAAATGATGCATTTTATTTATGGATTCTTTAATTTAACGTTAATATTGTATTAATATTAGGTTGGCTTGTTACCATTGGAGGGTCAAGTGATCACCCTGTAACACCGACGAGGAAAACAATTGATTCACCTATGCATCTTGATGATTCATTGTTTACCACTATGCACTTACAAACTCCGAAGAGATGTAAACTCTTGATGATGTCGTGACTTAGGGTTAGGCCACACAGAAAGAGCAGGAGACAATCATGCTATTGATGAGCTCGTATCATTTAAATCTCACATGAACCTTTCAAATATGTAGGATGTTGAGGGATATTATAGTTCTGGATTTTAGTTGGGTTGTGGGAATTTGGTTATTGGAACTTGTAGACATTGAATGTCGTGGTTTAGGACCGCAACATTTAAAAAAATAACAGTTTTGAAGCGTGACATTTAATTTTTATTGTTGTTATGAAGCACAACATGGTGATTGTCACACGAGATAATCATGACATGATGATTGTGGTATTTGAGAATAATAATATTTGTTAAATATTGTGATTTTGAAACACAATAATTTTAAATTATACTATTTAAACAAAACTTTTTAAATCATGTTATTTCACTGAAACGTTTTAACTTTTGGTGCAAAGAGCCCAAATAACCGAAGTTCCATGAAGGTTAAGGCATGTAGAAATTATAATTTCTATATATTAATTGATTCGTGGAGATTTGGGTGTCCTGAGTTGAATTTTGCTTATACTAATGCAGCTGTCCTTTGGGCTGTGTAGAGGCCAAAATAGTGAATATCGAAATATGCTGAATCTGGTCAAGTCAAGATAGCGTAGTTGCAGTATATTTCATTGTTAATTATTTTCTGTGTGATTTGTAGAACTTTCTTTCTGTGGTTATGCTATTTAAAAGCAGGCTTTGTAGAGGAGTAGGTGGAGGCTCAGCGAGATTTTCTTTAAAAATTGAATGCAGCAAAAGAAGGGCTAAATGCATCCACAGGTGTTATTGTAATTCGGACTGAAGTAGCTGTTTTCGCATCACCGGCTCTTTTCTGTTCTGTTCAGGGATGTTGTGTTCGGGGATTTGATTGTGGTTATTTTTTAAAATATTTTATATTTAAAAAAATATTAAAAGAATATGTTTTTATTTTTAATAATTATTTTTAATATTAATATTTAAAATGATCTAAAAACACAAAAAAATATTAATTTAAAACCAATAAAAAATTAAAAAAATTTAAACTTTTTTAATAACGCTTTTGAAATGCAAAAACAAACTAATAAAATTTATATAATCTAAATATACTTGATAAAATAAAATATATATGATCTAATAACTCGTAAAAAGTTGATTAAAGATTAAAGTGTAAATTTTTGATCTGTCAGGGTATGATATTTTTAAAAATTTATTTTTTTATAAGAAAGTAAATGATTAAAATTATGGAGGAAAAGTTTTTTTTAGTCAAAATCATATGCTCTCATTCATGTATTTTTTTTATTATCCTAACAATAACATGTCTTTTTTATTAGCAGCATAGTTTAGTGAGCAAAACTAATGAAAATTAAAAAATATCTATCAAATTCTAATGACTTGAATCTAGAGTAACAAACTAATATTTTTAATCAAAAACACCTTTTATTTATTCTATATATATATATATATTGAGAAAAATCAAGTTTTTTAATCATAAATATTATTTTTTGAATAAAAAATATTATAATCATGAAAGTATCGATAAAAAATAAAAAATCATGAATCTATTATTTTACATGTTTCCATGAATAAATCTATAAAGAAGCAAGTACGACGTCACAAACAAGGCAGGGGCTTCTAGGCCTCCAAGGAGGGCGTCTGGGCATGTGCCAAACTAACAAGCTTGCGCGCGCATGGAGAGCCCCTCCCGCACACATGGCTCTTTTTTTTTTGGCACATGGCATGTCGTCCATTGATTTGATTTTAGTGATTAAAAAAATTAGTGTTTAAAGTTTTAAAATTCTGAAAATCTATTTTTCAGATTATCTTTGCCTGTAGACACCTGAAAAAATCTAGAGAACCTCACGATACCCTTTCTTAACACAAAAAAGGTTCTTTAATTAGTCTACAATTAAAAAAATAACTTCTCTGACCAATCTTTATTAAAAAAAAAACTAAAACTTTAGATGCCAAGTAACACCCTAATAGAATTGAAACTTGAGAGATGATAAACAATTTAGAGATAATAAAAAAATGCTGAAACTTAAAAAAACACTAAAGTTTAGTATCAAAATACATGTATTATAACTTTAGAGGCCAAATAACATACTAACTGAAATTTTCAGGACAAAATCAAAGTTGTTTTACATGTTTTGAACAGTAAACTTTTATTTGTTTATTTTAGCCCTTCTTTATTTAATTTTGTTTTTAACCATAAACTAAAATTTTATTTAAAAATATTAATGTTTAATTTAATATCGAGATGTTTTTCGACATTTCAAAGTGTGAGGATATATATAAAAAAGAAAAGGCTAATATAATTTGAAATTATGAAATTACGAAGAAACTAAGTTTACTAATATGAAAGAAAATGAATTGTTCATGCTAACAATGCAATGGATAATAAAAAAAATAAAAAATAAAAAATAAAAAATCTATTAAACGAGTATACCTATTTAAATTCACTTGACTCTTGCCATGTTCATTAAGCCATTTAAATTGTTTGAATAATCTTGACCCAGTTTATGATTTGACATGTAGGTATGGGTACTAAATTATATTTATAGTAAAACATGATGACCAGAAAATTTCAAATTTCAATCAAAGATTTTTTTATAAGAAAAAATAAAATATCTGAACCAAAGTAATTTTTTTAAAAAAATAATCAGGGATAAAAGTGTACATCAACGAATATTTCATGTTGTAGAGACATGACACTTGTCAATCTTTAATGGTGTTAGTGATATCATATGGCAAGAGGATTTATTGATGATAAAAAAAATATTAAGATAAAAAAAACTTTTAGATATCTTAAATATAAAAGAAGAAAAATAAAAAGATACAGAAAAGAATTAATCCTTAATAGGGAGGAGTGGGTGTACACAAGTAGATACTGTGATAAAAGTGTATTAATATTTGATTTTTTTATATATAAAATAAATTGCAATTAATCACTAGGTGGGCTGATAAGCTGGTGAATTGAACCCCAGACTGGGTGAACTGGTAAATAAATATTGTGGGGGCGTGGTTGACCTTTCTCTATTGGCAACACATCTCTATCACTTTTTTCATTTTGCCCGATAAGATAAAGAGCATATTGACTTGCTCAAAATAACAAACAAAAAGTAGCATATTCAATCTTAAAAAAGAAAAAAAAAGAAAAAGGCGTCATATTAATTAATAATAGAAAAACGATAGTTACATGTCATCCACGGCATATTTTGACGAATCTAAATTGAATTCAATTAAAAAATCTTAATAAAATTTTATATTTGAAATCATTTTAATTGCTAATACTTGAATTTCAATATCTAAAATTTATACAAAATTAAATCAGAGGCCAACACTTCTAATTTACAATCTTAAAAAGAAAAAAATTAATTTTAAAACTAGTTTTTTTAAAGTACTTATTTACCCATTTTTTTTATAGGGGATATTTGAAGAAATAAGATGAAATTAATATAAAAAAATCAAATTGAATTTAACTCTTTCAAATATATAAATTTAATTCATTTATCGATTTAAATGTTATAATTGAATTTAATTATAACAAAAAATTAGTTTTAAGGGCTCGTTCGGGCAGTAGTGCAACTAGAGTTTTATGAAATTTTTATTTTTTTAATTAAGTTTTTTGGTGTTTTTAAATCGTTTTAATGTGCTAATATCAAAAATAAATTTTAAAAAATAAAAAATATTTTAATATATTTTCAAGCAAAAAATACTTTAAAAAATTACCACTACTACTATTACAAACACCCCTGTATATACTTGGTTTTAAATATACTAGAGAATTGGTTATAAATAACTATTAAGTTTTAGAATATGGTAACAATTGCATTTCAAAATATTTTTTTTGTTAGGAAACATTTTAAAATAATATTTTTTATATATTTTAAAAATTATTTTTAATATCAACACATCAAAATAATAAAAAATATTAAAAAATATTTTATTTTAAAATTTTCATAAAACACTATTTGAAACACAATTACAAACAACACTAAAGCAGAGAACAAGTGATAGTTACCAGGTAAATTCACAGCATGGTGTCAAAGGTTTCAGAAGCTGGAAAATTCACAGTAGTGTTAAGAGTTTTTTTTTTAAAAAACTGTTTTTATGTTTGCAACTATTAATTAATTAATTAATGAATTAATGTAGCACTCGTTGAAAAGCTTCCATAAGCAACTGGGATTATAATACATTAGACTTGGAAGAATCTATGAGCAAAACGAAAAGAACCCCCAGAAAATATATAGGAATCCAAGGCTAGCCTTTTGTAAAAAATTGTTGGTATTCTAGATACAATTGAACGCGTAAAACAAAAAACAACAAACAAAGCAAAGGAGGCCACGTGGCCAAGCCCTTATAAAGGCATGCCTGTCGTTATTAGGATTCTCTTGAAGGAATCTGTTTCTCTTCGAAAAAACAATTTCCCTTGAACTCATTGTGTTGATATGATTGCAAACCCTTAATGTTGACTGCCTTTTATTTATTCGTATCTCTCTACCTTGATAACACGGGCAGAAAAATTAGCCTAGAAAGAAAACCACCACAAATAGATTATCTCTCAGTGCACTGTTTGTTTGTTTTTGTGGTATAAAAGTATTTTTAAAAAATATTTTTTTTTATTTCAGATTATTTTTCTGAGTATTTTTATATAATGTATTGATATTAAAAATAAATTTAAAAAATTAAAAAAAAATTATTTTAATATATTTTTAAATAAAAAATATTTTCAAAATTCATCAACTCAAAATATCGACCCTGCAAGTAATTCTCGTTTTTATACAGGCGGCGGGGCTTCTAATAATTCCGGCTCCCTGGATCGGCTTTATAGGCCCATGGAGTGTTGAGTTTGGGGATGGGCTTTCATAGGCAAATGATCTGTTTTGACTCATTGGGCCATTGTTCTTACAATTATCAGGTCCGGCAGTTTCTTTGTTTCATAGGATTGATAATGATGGATTTGATTCTAACAGCTTTAAAAGCGTTTTATTTCATTTTTCGTTGTAGGAACCAACCAACCTTTTCTGATGTCCTTTGTGACTAACAGCTGAAAGGTCTCACGGTTATCCTAAAAATTCAACTCTATAACAGTTTTTCGGAACCTCGTCGGAATTTTCTTTTCTATCATAATAATCATTCAGTGAAATGCGATGAAACTAGACAACTTTAATTTAGGATTTTGATGAAGTTCTAAAAATTCCACTAGCTTAAGAATAAGGTTTTCAAGTTGGATAATTAGTTAATCAATTATTGCTGGTAATCTCATATATTATCTCTAACCAAGGTAGTTGATAACTTGTGTTCGGTGCTAGATAAGTTAAGATGACTTGTAGTTAGTACTGTTAAAGGTTTTTTTTTTTTTTTTGGAGGTGAGGACTTTCCAATGCTTAAATAATTATCTTTTCAGAGAGAGAAAATACAAGAATATTCAAGAGAGAAATGCTTTGAAAATATTTATGTAACAAAAAATGAAGATTGTGAATTTATATTCTGAACGTCTTATAGTGTATTTATAGCATTTAATGAGGGATAAATATTACTTATATCTATATTAATATTTGATGGGTCAAGACTTTTATACACCTAAAATATATAATCCTACTATGATAACATTTAACGAGGGATAAATATCATTTACATTTATATTAATGTTTGATGAAAATATAGTTGGTTTTTGAAGAACTTTTATATACCTGAAAAGATACAAGAAGATTAGGATCCAAGATGTTAAATATAACTAAACTCATGGAGGTTGAATTCTTCTCCGAAGTTAGATTCAAGAGAGGTTGGTTACTACCTTAAACGTCTCAAAGAAAAATGGTCGTTACCTTGGATGTGTCAATAATTCAAATGTAAGAATTAGACGACATATAATAGAAAGAGGAGAAAGAAAAGAAAAGGATAAATAAGAAGAATGAAAGGGACTGAGTTACAGATACAAGAGAAGAAATATTGTCAATAATTCGATGAATTATAATTGAAGGCCAGCAAGCAGCCTTCTCATTATTTAGTAGTCACTAGCTACTATCAAACACACTTGATTGCGAGAAATACAGATGTCATTCACTAGTTTGAAAACAAATTTTCCAATATTATTGAGCTTAAAGCATAAATTATGGGATTTAGAGAAATCCCTTCTCTTGGAGACTCCTGATGCAGTCATCAAACATTTGTTCATGTGTTTTGAAAGGGGGCAATCCTAACTGAGCAATCTTAGTGGTATCCATGCTATGTGGGATGTTGTCTCCTTCCTGGCTGCTACACCTGAAGTGCCATGATCATCAAATGTTAACAAGTAGAAACTTACGAGGGGTTGTTCTAGCCAAGTAAGCTACATTCTCGAGAAATAAGTCAAGTAATTGTTGATGCCATTGCTTTACTCACTTGTTTTCATACGGATAGGATGGATATTTGGCCCTGAGCATCTTAATAATCTGTGACCAGTGAGCTACTGGGCCTGAACATACTAGCCTGCCTGATGCTTCGCTATTCTCCATTGCTAAAATGTTACCAGCAACCACATCATCTATGTGCGTAAACCCCACCGTCATGTTTGGATATTCTCCTCGTGAGCCTGATAAATAAATGCTGCAACTTTATTAATAGAAAACATTTCAGGAAAAGAAAAAAGAACTTGTACTGCAAGTGTGATTCCAGAGCAGGAACTCAAGTGTGATCTGCCAGGATAATGCATTAATACTATAGCTGGCATTGCATCTGTCCCCCGATAATATCATCCTGCAATCTTTTCAACAGTTCATTGTCTTGGGTTGAATTCGATCACATCACAAACATTGCAAATAAGACTCATGTCTACTTGTGCATTTCAGAATTTTTTCTCTACACTAGGAGCTAAAACTTGTGTGAATTTTTTCTTCTGCCAACAAGAAGAGCTTTATAAAACACTAACTAATGTAGCTCTGACATAGCTATATTTTGTTTTTCATGAGAAAAAGATGAGCATGAAAATTTAAGGCCGTGGTGGCTTTTAACATGATATTGATAACATGGAAGCCTAACCTTTAACTACAGATTGTATCAAAAGCAGTGTACTGTTTGGTTCTGGTGCAAGCAATGGACCAACTACGAAAGATGGGATGAAGGATACCAGATCAATCCCATTTTCTTTTGATACTCTCCACGCCTCTTTCTCTGCTACGGTCTTTGCATAGGCGTACCAGAGCTACAAGGCAAGGACAATTGTTTAATCCCTCCTCCGCACAGAAGAAAGAGTGCACATGTGTTTGTCAAATGATGCATAAAGAAATTCAACAAAGCAAGAAATTTTGATACATTATGGCGTTTGCAGTACTCAGTATCACTCCAATGTGACTCATTAAGAGAGAAAATTTGTGGCGTATCATCACGGTATCTCACTGTGGAAGATGAAGAGGTGAACACAACCCGTTTCACACTACTAGCTTTCAAGCAGGAGTTCAGCACATTCAGGGTGCCCTTAATACATGGATCAATCAAAGTTTCCTGCAAAATATCCCAGCACAAACAAAAATTTCAACTTACAGAAAAAGAAATCCTGAAAAAGTAAACTTACATAAAAGAAACCCGGAACGAGTTAAGAATTCACAATTCACAATTTGTTTTTTTTAAGTTTAACTGCTAAAGACATGATTTATAAAATAATAATTTTTTGTTGGTTGTAATCCTTCAAACTTTAGTTCTTAGATAGTTAATTGGATATATTTTTTTTAAAATGTAAAAATAATATTAAGAACATGAAGAATGTTTTAATAGTGTTATTAAATCTAATCAAGTGAGTTAATTTTTAAAACTTCACTCAACTCTTTGCCAAATCCAAGCGCCTGGGTCTTAACAGCCATACCAGACATGTGCATGGGTATGGCATGACCCAAGCGCTTAGGCCTGACAGCTATGCCAAAACCATGTGTTTTTTTTAATAAAAGAATTAACTTATAATTGTTCTAAAACATATTTATTTTGTATTTTTATCTTTGTCTTTATAACTAAATATATTTTTATCTTTTCTATTTTGGGACATTAACCACATGCATCTCTAAAATATACTCAATTTTTTTTATTAATCTCTAATTTTAGTGAAGAAATCATCTACAAAATTGCATAAATTACGATAGTCAAAAGAACAATAAATCTTTTACATATACAATATTTTGTTTTCCTACAACGTAATGTATCAATTCAAAAGTTCTCTTATGATCATATATTTCAAATTTTCATATATACTAATAGTTTTAATGTAGACTCTCCTTGTAACAAACTTTGACAATTAAATCATGCAACAACATCTCAAATTTAAAAAAGCATGAATCCTTTAAAAAATTGCTTGGATGAAAACATAAAATTAATATTTTCATCCACAATGCATACAAAAAGAGAAGTTTATTTTTAAAGACTTGAAATAAATCACTTAGAACTCAATATTTTTTCTCATTCTTTCCTCTTTGAACATAACAAATTTATAAAATATGTTGCACAAACAAAAAAGAGTTTGTAATTAAGTTGTACAATATATAAATAAAAAATCTTGCTTGAATAAGACAATATTTGTTTTTACAGTCTAATCGTGCTTTTGAAAAAATTAAATTTTTTTGACCCATGCACGGGTTTGACAAACCCAAGTGCATGAGTCTGACATGGTTGCCAGACCCAGGCACTTGGGTCTAGACTCAAGTGACGTGGGCTTGACAGTCATGTCAGACCCAAGATACATGAATATGGCAAACATGCCTAATTTGACAAACAACAAACAAAGAGGACAATTGTGTACTTTGGTTGTCAGGAGAGTTTGCACTTGGATCTAAACCCAAGGTACTTAGGTATAACAAACATCCTTAATTTAACAAACAACAAACAAAGAGAACAATTGTGCATTTTAGTTGTTAGGAAAGATAAAAGAAAGAAAAAACACAAACAATCAATCAACGACGGCAATTTAACCATTATCTGTCTACACACGCCACACCATGTGGAAGAGGAAACGACTGCACATCTAGTTAGACGATGGATGACCAGATTTAACCATTGGAAAGCGTTATACGCCCCTTTTTAATAGCACAGACGCCACCCACTCGCTAGGAAATGAGGAACACGTGCCCATAATTTTTTGATTGAAAAATAATAAATATACTGTGAAAATACTAAAAGGTCCTTATGGTCTTCTTAATATCCATGTAAAAAAACCAAAATTCCTCCACAGACAAAAGTTTTATTTATTTTTTATCTTTTCTGAGGTTAAAAATATTGTTTAACTTAAATATTCTTGTGAAAAAAAAACATTTACCGCTTGTAAAAAGATGATGAGAAATTAAAAATAAAATCACTATTACAATACACAATAAAAACTCATCATTTATAGTGATTTTCTCACAAGTTTGAGCTTTCTTTATAATGCTAATTTCTTTAATAAAGCAAACAAAGTAACAGCATGCTTTCCTAATTCCATTTTCAGAGAACATACTAAAAGAAAGATTAACAGCTTGAAGGATAACACAAATTGTTCAAGGAACCTTGCCTGAATTCTATCACTGTAAGGAACAAGCACCGGTGCAGCGACGTGGAAGACCCCATCAACGCCTTGAATTGCCTCGTCAAAGCTGCCTTCTTCCAGCAAGTCGGCTTTAAAAATCTTGAGTCTCTCCTTGGCTCCATTAAACTCCTGAAGAAACCCAACCTTTCTAACATTCCCTGAAAATTTAGACGGCAAGTGTGTAAAATTTTAAATCTTGAAGATTTAGCAGAGTTTACAGCAGAATTGGACAAGACAGAAAAAAATACTAGAACCTGGGTCTCGCACTGTGATCCGCACGGTGTGACCTTTCTCTAGCAAGGACTTGACCAAGTATGCTGCTATGAAACCTGTTCCACCTGTGACACAATATTCAGGCATCTTCCAGTATTGGTTTTCTTTCTAGTGCAGAAGCAAGGGTCCTCTTCTCTCTTTCACTCTAGATTTATTTATTAGATCTGGGAGAGTGGTGGCTGACGTGGTTTCTCCATTTTTGAATGTGGGGTAACAAATTGAATGCCGTGGGAGCGGGTAATACCGTAACAGGAGGTGTGCGTTAATAATTGTTTTTTAAAGTATTTGTTTAATAAAAAATAAATAAAAATAATATTTTTTATTTTTAAAATTTATTTTTAATATTATTATATAAAAATGATATAAAAATATTAAAAAATAATTTAAATTTTGTTTTTTTAAAAAAACTCCCTCAATCGCTGAAACAATTAGAACAGAGGTTCTTTCTTTCCTCGAGATTCGTTTCTGAGCTTTGATATGTCGTTCTCCACGAGCTGAGCTATGCCCCACGATTTATGTTTTTTGTATTTGAAATAACAGCCATACATTTGGGTTCTCATTGGAAGCTATTTACCCGTACGTTGTCGAATCAGAACAGTAGTTATAACAATTGGGTTTGTTTAGAAGGGCATCAATGGCAACATGTTTCTCGGTGATGTGGATACCTGAACAAGAGTGGTTGATACTTGATAGAAATCATCCGAGAAGTCGGTGCCTTTATCTCATGTGAATCCCACCATCTACAAATATATCGTGTTTTTATTTTATTTTATTTTATTTAAATTATTGATTTTTTCAGAAATCGTACTTGGTGGATGGACTTGATGAAAATACAATAACCACAATCCCAAAAACTCGTGTCCTTTGAAGTGAAAAGATTCACTCTGAGGGTCCAGCGCTGCCTTTGCCGTTTTTACAGGTGAAAATCTACTCTCGTAATAGTATTTTCAAACTTTTATTGTGACTGTGATGTGAATGGAGCGAGAGAATATTTTTATTTTTATCTACCAATAACCATATTAAATATATCATTCATGGTTATCTACCAATAACTATATTAATCATCTCTTATAGATTTTGCCTAGCAATAATTATAACCATCAATTATCCACTAGTTTGTTTAGCGACTAACCATTAGTTTTATTCTTATAAAAAGACCAAGTGAACTGATAAAATTTCACAAAATCAAATAATCTCAAATGAAAAAACATTAATAACTTAAAAATATAATAATATACAACAACAACCAAAATAACTTTACACGTAAATATATTCTTAAATCAGACAAAATATCTATTTATAAATAAGAACGACTATGCAAGTTGTTCCACCACAAAATGAGTTTAAATATTGTGATAAAACTTTAAAAATAAGCATTCGTAAAACATAAAATGAATTAATTACTAGTCTTTTATACTCAATAGAGTAATTAATCATAATTTTTCAACATTTAACCCTATGTATATATATACGTACCAGGATACCTTCATTATTACATAATTAAGAATTGATTAAAAGCGGTAGCAATTCATTTTCGGGTAAACTATATTTGGCCCCTCTAAATCACTTGTATCCCCGTGGTTTACCGTTTCTCCATGTTACACTAGTAGATTTCAAAACAAAATTCAATATCATTAAATAGGTATTAATGAAACCTCATGAAAGCCCACTTCTTGAATTGTAACTTTCTAGGTTTTTGAGTATTTTATGAGATATTACCACATGTACAGTACAGGAATTTGAGAGGATAGAATGAGCGAAAAATGAGAAAAAAGCGAGCTTTCTTGTCCATTTGAACGATTAGGGGTTATATCAAAACTCTAAGAGAACTGGAGGGATAATTTTCCGAAAGTTTTAAACTCCAAGTATGGGTGGAATATTGGTGAAACTGCGAGAGGATTTACCGTTCATTAATTTCGCATTTATGGATCCATACAGTGCTTCCCAGAGGGATAGAATGTGCTGTCTTTACGATCAGAAATACCACAAAGGTCAATGAGGAATGAAGCAATCATGTTAAGAGTTTTTATGCGATATGAAGACACAGCTAGCAATATCGGGGAAGTTCCCATCAGGCAACAATGCTTTTCTGCCCATGTCAAAAAATGTGTGGACACCTGATTTCGGTTTTTAGCAGGTTTTTTTTTTTTCCTTAGCCAACACGACAACCGAGGAACTCTCGCTTTCTTTCCTTTTCTTTCGAGGAGGACAGGCTGGAGTTGAATCAATTTACTGTTGCGGAACTTGTCGCCCTGCAGATAAAAATGAAAGCTAAAACAGTAATAATGGAATTTTTATTTTTTAAAATATTTTTTTGTTTAAAAAGTATTAAATTAATATAATTTTTATTTTTTAAAAAATTAATTTTCACATCAACACATTAAAATTTTTTAAAAAATATATAAATAATTAAATTTAAACAAAAATAAATAAATAATTTTCTTAAAACATAGTTTGAAACCAATTTAATTAAACTTTGCAAAATTTTTAAATAACATCCCTGAAGCAATAGGGACACGTGTCAGTCCAACTGGTCTGAAATTCTTAGCAAAATGCACAGTCACGGCCCAATGTTGTCGAGACTCTAGCTGAGCCCATATAATATTCAGGCTTGAGCATTGCAGACAATGAGATGGACTGAACCAAGCAAATTTACAGTAATCTGGTCTCCTCATTCGTGGGCTTTACATTAGATGTTCGGGCCAGTGATGGACTAAGCGCCATCGGAAGAAGGTCTAAAAAGGGCCCATATTTAATTTCCTTGACAGCCAACCCTCTTATCGTCAATGGTCCTATTAGTGCAGTCTGGCCAGCGGTCCAGTCAAGGAAGGTCTTGAAAGGGCCCGTATTTTCGTGTTTTAATTTTTATTTATTTATTATGATTTAGATTTAGATACAAATCTTGTCTTACGCTACGGTAAGGGGGTCAGATAATTTTTTCTTCATATAAAAAAAAAATCTATACATTGTTAATGTTTTTTCTAGTTAAAAAAAAACTTAGATCTTATGGTGATTAACTTGATGTGACTTGGTCGCTCCAACGGATCCAAAAACCACCTAAATGACTAGTAAAAACATGGTTTTAGTTAAAATAAATATTTAAAATAAAATTTTTTTAATAGATATTGAGACATCAACATATTAGATTAATTTGATTCAACGAGAGTTAACTTGTCAATTCACATACTAAGTTATGAGATCATGATGACCTCGTAAAATAAATAAATAAAATATGAAACTCATTTTCTAATAAACTCAGTATTAAATGATGAAACTGAAAAAATACCAATTAAAAAATAACCAAAAAAAGATAACTCATTTCAACATGGTTTAACCCACAAAACCCGCGGTCTGGGTCATTAAACTATGATAACCCAATATAAAATAAATTAAAGCAAATCATAAAACTTAATTCTTGATTAACTCGGTGTTGAAATATGAAATTGAAACAAAAATCAATTAAAAAAAAACACAAAAAATAACCTGAGTCAACCAAAGCTAACCCATTTGCGCTAAGCCCATGACCTGAGTTATGAGACGATGATAATCTCATAGAAAGTAGACCGAAACAAATCACAAAACTTAATTCTTAATCAACCAAATATTGAAGGATGAAATTGAAAAAAAAAATCAGTTAAGAAAATGAGAGAAAAAAACCCGAATTAACCAAGTTAATTTGTTAAACTTGCGGTTCAGGTCCATAAATATGAGATAACCTCATAAAAAGTAAATTGAAAAAAAAAATTCAATCCAAATAAATACAATATTGAATGACGGAATTGAAATTAAAAAAAAAATGAATTGAAAAAAAAAACTATTATAGTGAATAATATTATTATATAACGATGGTATGGTAATAACTCCTTTGTTTTTTTTCCAATGAATGAAGAATATTTGCGTTCCAAGGAGAAGATGAAGAAGAAGTTTTTTTAAAAAATCGATGCTCGATAATTGAGTGAACCATGGCTTTCATGAACTCATACATTAACTTATCAACAGACCTCAATTTATGATGTACTTATTGAATTTAAGAGCTAAGTTTTTCAGTTCCATGAAAAAATGTTGAAAACTCACTGTGGCCGGCTCGTTTTTCACCTTTTTTTTTTATTGTTTGTACATATTTATTTGATTTCGAATTACTTTCCCAACATTAATAAAAACAAATTAATAATTTGAACCACCATGATGGTTAATTACAAGTTGTTGCTCGCCATAATAGCTTCGGGAGCAGTAGTGGTACATGCCATGGCAAGGAATTAAAACCGAGAACATGCTCTCTAGGGCCCCATTTGCCAATGGCTGGCTCCAGCTTCTAGATCCATAACTACCTCAAGTGATTCACCAACGTGCGGTTTGCTCTCAATGATTTGACATTCTCAGAGAGAGAGAGAGAGAGAGAGAGAGAGAGGGGAAAAGCCTGATGTTTATATCAAATTATACTTAATAAAAAGATGAATATGCGTGTACTTGTATTCATTTAACATTCAATTGATTAATACTTGAAATTTAACCAATAACACCTAGATGGTGTTTGAATGACCATTCTTTTTTAATGTATTTTTTTTGTTTAGAAATATATTAAAATAATATTTTTTTTAT
>Ga0307514_10001923_pt1 | contig 22765 bp, 15 predicted proteins | sample 16_EM_MG_FD_203088 | JGI IMG/M metagenome (GOLD analysis project Ga0307514, IMG submission 203088) | Populus trichocarpa ectomycorrhiza microbial communities from riparian zone in the Pacific Northwest, United States - 16_EM | ecosystem: Host-associated > Plants > Roots > Unclassified | place...
CCCGTGCGCGCGGCCTGGCGATCGACAGCAAGATCCTCGCGGCCGGACTTGGCTGCCCGGTGGTCGAGACCGTGGCCGTGAAAAACGACGGCCACACCGGACTTCTGCAGCAGCTCGGCGAGGCCATCGGCCGCCTGCCAGCTGCTCCGGCCGCCGTCACCGAACACGGCCATGCCGCGCGGCCGGCGGTCGGCCTGAACGAAGTCATCGTGCTGCAGCGCGAGGTCACCCGCATCCTGGCACTGGCCGCCCCACAACCCATGCGCAAGCCGCGGCTGGACGCCCGGCTGGACGCGCTGGTGATGCATCCGTGGGTCGGCCCGCTGATCCTTGCCGCGCTGCTGTTCATCATCTTCCAGGCCGTCTTCTCGTGGGCCAACTGGCCGATGGACCTGATCAAGGACAGCATGGCGGCATTGGGCGAGTGGACCAGCACTCACATGCCCGATGGCCCGCTGCGCAGCCTGCTGGTCGACGGCGTGATCGCCGGCGTCGGCGGCGTGATCGTCTTCCTGCCGCAGATCCTGATCCTGTTCTTCTTCATCCTGATCCTGGAAGACTCCGGCTACCTGCCGCGCGCCGCCTTCCTGCTGGACAAGCTGATGGGCAAGGTTGGGCTGTCGGGCCGCGCCTTCATCCCGCTGCTGTCCAGCTTCGCCTGCGCCATCCCGGGCGTGATGGCCACGCGCACCATCGCCAACTGGCGCGACCGGCTGGCCACCATCATGGTTGCGCCGCTGATGACCTGTTCGGCGCGGCTGCCGGTCTACGCGCTGCTGATCGGCGCCTTCGTGCCGGACCGCGCCGTCGGCCCGTTCAACCTGCGCGGCCTGACGCTGTTTGCGCTGTACCTGGCCGGCGTGCTGTCGGCCTGCGCGGTGGCCTGGGTCTTCAAGCGCGTGTGGCACAAGAGCCGCTACCAGCCGCTGATGCTGGAACTGCCGCCGTACCGTGTGCCCAGCCTGCGCAGCCTGGCAATGGGCCTGTGGGAGCGCGCCAGCATCTTCATGCGCCGCGTCGGCACCATCATCTTCTCGCTGACCGTGCTGCTGTGGTTCCTCTCCAGCTACCCGGCTGCACCGGAAGGCGCCACCGGCGCGCCCATCCAGTACAGCTTCGCCGGCCAGCTCGGCAAGCTGCTGGAACACGTGTTCGCGCCCATCGGCTTCAACTGGCAGATCTCGATCGCGCTGGTGCCGGGCATGGCGGCGCGCGAGGTCGTGGTCGGTGCGCTGGGCACGGTGTATTCGCTGTCTGCCGCAGACGACCAGGTTGCCGAAAGCCTGGCCCCTGTCATCGCGCAAGGCTGGTCGCTGGCCACCGCCTACGCGCTGCTGGCCTGGTTCATCTTCGCGCCGCAGTGCATTTCCACGCTGGCCGCCGTGCGGCGCGAGACCAACAGCTGGCGCTATCCGTTCTGGATGGCGACCTACCTTTTCGCGCTGGCCTACGCGGCAGCGTTCGTGACCTATCACGTGACCCTTTGGCTGGGAGGCTGACGCCATGCTGATGCAGAACCTGATCGTCCTTTCACTGGTAGCCGGCAGCCTGGCCTATGCGCTGTGGACGCTGATGCCCGCCGCGCTGCGCCAGGGCCTGGCGCGCAAGCTGCTGCCGCTGGCGCCGAACCAGGCCTGGCTGCAAAAGGCGGCGCGGCAGGCCGGCGGCTGTGGCGGCGGGGACGGCGGCTGCAGTGCCTGCGGCGACGGCGGCACACCCAAGATCCAGACCATCAAGATCCACCGCAGGTAAATGGGCACCCGCCCCCGCGAGTACGCGGGGTCACCCGCCGGGCGGGTAGGCGGGGCCGCTTGGGGCGGCCCGGCGCTGGCCCCGCTTCCCATCCCCGGCGAAAATGGCGCCATGAAGATCCTCAGCGTCAACGTGGCCCGTGCCCAGCGGGTGCAGATCAACGGCCGCGAGGTCATGACCGCGATTGGCAAACGCCCTTGCAGCGGCCCGGTGATGATCCATCCGCTGGGGCTGGAAGGCGACGAGCAGGCGGACCCCACGGTGCACGGCGGCATTCAAAAGGCCGTCTACGCCTACCCCAGCGAACACCTGCCGTTCTGGCGCACCGTGCGCGCCCAGGCCCGCGCCGGCGCCTGGGACGAAGACGTGCCGCCCGGCCTCGTCGGCGAGAACCTCACGCTGCAAGGCGTGACGGAACGTGAGCTGTGGATTGGCGACCGCCTGTGCCTGCCCAGCGGCGCGGTGCTGGTCGTCAGCGAACCCCGCCAACCCTGCTTCAAGTTCAATGCCGCGATGGGCTTCAACCAGGCCTCGAAGCTGATGGTGCAGTCCGGCTACTGCGGCAGCTACCTGGCGGTGCTGGTGCCGGGCGAGGTGCAGGCGGGCGATGGGTTCACGCTGGAACCCGGTGCCCGCGAGCTCGGTCTGACCGAGTGGTTCCGCGCCAAGATGGCCCGCTGACCCGTTGGGGCCCCTTGCCAGTGCCCGATGCCCGGGTGAATGGCGGGTCGCAGGCCCGCTTCTTCGCGTTTGTTGCCGTGATGCGCGGCGCTACGCTCCCGGTGGGATGACACGATCTTCCATGAGGGGCAGCAGGCCCGGCCACAATCTGAAATTGTTGAGCGCACTGACCCGCTGGCCGCTGGCGTGGCGGTGCCTGTGCGCAGTGCTCGCCAGTTGGCTGGCGGGGATGGCAGGGCCCGCAGCCATGGCGCAGGCCCTGCCGCTGCAGTACATGCAGTCAGCGTCCGGCCTGGACAATCTCGTGGTCACCGCCCTGGCACAAGACGACAAAGGCCGACTCTGGATCGGCACCGAGAACGGTCTGTACCTGCATGACGGTTCGCGCATTGCGCGCGCCGACCCTGAAGCGCTGCCACTGGCAGATCGGCAGATCACAAAGCTCATGCCGGCAACCAGGGGCGGGCTCTGGGTGGGCACCGCGGAGGCCCTGTGGCTGCGCCAGGACGGGCGGTTCACCGAGGTCACGGATCGGGGCCGGCCGCTGCCAGTCGGCCTGGGGCAGACACTGGCGCTCACCGCCACGGGCGACCTGCTGGTGCTCTCCAGGGGGCGGGTCAAGCTGGTGCGGGCTGCAATGGTTGCCAGCGCAGCCACCACGCCAGCGCCCGCGAGTCTTCAAGCCGAACCTGCGCTGCCATCCGAGGTGGAAGCCGAGCTGACGAACCTGGGGCTGCAATCCATCCTGATGGGCCGTGAAGGCACCTTGTGGATGGGTTGTGGCGAGGCCCTGTGCCAATGGCAGCAGGGCCGGCTGGCGCAATGGAAGGCGAAGCAGGGTCTGCCGCCGACGCTCTGGTCCAGCCTGCTGCAGGCGCGCGACGGCAGCATCTGGGCACGCTCGCGCGCCCGCATCATGCGGCTGCCGCCGGGCGGGCAGCATTTCGAAGCCCTCACGCCTGCGGAACTGAGCCTGGGCACCGTGCATCCGCAAATGCCCATGGCGGAAGACGGCCTTGGCCGCATCCTGACCTTGGAAGACGGCGGCCTGCTGCGCTGGGATGGCAGCCGCTGGGAGCGCTTTGGCCGCAGCAACGGCCTGGAAGTCGCCGGCGGCGTGCACGCCATCCTGGTCGACCGCGACCGTGAGGTCTGGCTCGGCACGGCCGGTCGCGGCCTGGCGCGCTGGTCAGGCTACGACCACTGGTCGAACTGGACCATGGGCCAGGGCCTGCCAGACGCGGAAGTCTGGCGCTTCATGCGCGACAGCCGCGGCCGCTTCTGGTTGGGCACGGGCTCAGGCCTTGCGCAGACCTCAGGGGTCGCAGGGACCGGGGACCGTCTGCAGATGCATCCGATCGCCGGCACCGCCCACCAGGTTGGCAGCGTGGTGGAAGACGATCAGCACCAGCTGTGGATGGCGACCTTCAAGGGCGAGGTGCTGCGGCGCGACGAACGCAGCGGCCAATGGCGCCGCGTCGTGGCGGGCCTGCCGGTGATCTACCAGTTGCTGCCCCGCCCGGATGGCACGCTGTGGGCGGCCACCCATGGCGGCCTGTACGAGATTCGGCGCGACCGCGCAGGCCGGGCGGTGGCCCAGCGGATCGAGGCTGAACGCTCAGTGCTGGGGGGAGATGCCGCCATTTCCAACATGTGTCACGACGACACGGGCCGCCTCTGGCTGGCGACCAGCGCAGGCCTGTTGCTGCAACTGCCCGGCCAAGGCTTCACAAGGCCCCGGGTGCACGGCCTGCCCAGCGAAGCCGCGGCTGTCTGGCCCCTGGCCTGCGGAAGGCACCAGCGCGTGTACTTCGCCACCCGTGACGGCGGCCTGTGGCGCATGGCGCCGGATGCCACAGGCGACTGGTACGCGGAGCGCGTGCGTGCCCAGGCGCTGGGCAGGCGCAACATCCAGAGCCTGCTGGAGGATCGCCGTGGCTGGTTGTGGGTGGCCACCGATGGGGGCTTGCTGGTTACCGACGGCGAACGCTGGCGCCGCTTCGACCCATCCGAGGGGCTGGTCTGGGGGGATTGCAACCAGAACGCACTCTATGAAGACCAGGACGGTGACATCTGGGTGGGCACCAGCCAGGGTGCCAGCAGGATTTCGCAACCCGAGGAGTTGCTGGCTCCGGCCAATCTGGCGCTTCACATCGCCAGCGTCCGGCGCGCCCAGGAAACGCCAGACCCTGCCCTGCCCTGGCAGGCGAACTGGTCGGAGCTGCCACTGGCGATCCACTGGCGGGTGCCCGTCTTTGCCAACCGGGAAGGCTTGCGCGTGTGGTACCGGTTGCGTGGGCAAAGCGACGAGTGGGCGGTCACCTCGAACCAGGAGGTGAGCTTTGCGGCCCTGCCCGAAGGCGAATACAGCTTCGAGGCCTGGGCAGAAAACCTGGACCTGGGCCAGCGCTCGGCCACGGTCAGCTTTTCATTTCAGATCCTGCCACCCTGGTGGCGCAGCCAGTGGGCTCGCCTGGGCTATGCGGCTTTGATGGCATGCCTGGTCATGGCGGCGCACCGATGGCGCGTGCGCCGCCTGATGCACCGGCAGACCGAGCTGGAGCGGCTGGTGCGTGAACGAACGCAGGCGCTGGAGGCCTCCCATGAGCAGATGCGGCAACTGGCACTCACCGACGGACTGACCGGCGCGCTCAACCGGCGAGCCATCATGGCCACGGCCGAGCGGGAACTGGCCAGGGCCAGGCGAAGCGGGCCGCCGGTGATGCTGGTGCTGCTTGACATCGACCACTTCAAGCGCGTGAACGACCGCCATGGCCACCCAGCAGGCGATGCCGTGCTGCAAGCCGTCGTGACCTGCCTGCAGGCAGACATCCGGGAGTACGACGCCCTGGGCCGCTACGGCGGCGAAGAGTTCCTGCTGGTGCTGCCCGGCCTGTCCTGTGCCACTGCGGCTGGCCGGCAGCGCGTCGAGCACCTGTGCTGCCTGGTGGCGCAGCACCCGTTCGCACTGGAGGACGGCACGCAACTGACCGTGACCTGCAGCATGGGCGCGGTCGACAGCACGCAGGCAGAGGGCTCTGCCGAGCTCAAGCCTTTGATCGACCTGGCCGACCAAGCCCTCTACCGTGCCAAGCAGCAAGGGCGCAATCGCGTGGTGTTCGTGAGCGCCGCGGAAGCTCAGCCCAGGCTCGGATAGTCCGTGTAGCCCTCCGGCCCGCTGCCGCCATAAAGGCGCTTCATGTCCGGCACGGCCAGTTCGGCGTTCTTTTCGAGGCGGTACGTCAGGTCCGGGTTGGCAATCGCAGGCTTGCCGAAGGCGATTAGGTCGGCCTTGCCGGTTTCGATGGCATCCATGGCCATTGCGCGGTCGTAGCCGTTGTTGACCATCCAGGCGCCGGGGAAGAGTTTCTTCAGCGCGGGGAAGTCGAAGGTGATGCCCTGGTCGCTCAGGTCGCGTGGACCGCCGGTGGCGCCTTCGACCACGTGCACGTAGGCCAGGCCGAGCCTGGCCAGGCCCTTGACGACGTATTCGAACAGCGCCTGCGGATTGCTGTCCTGGCCGATGTCGTTGGCCGGGGTGATGGGCGACAGGCGGATGCCGGTGCGGCCGGCGCCGACTTCTTCGACGATGACGGTGGCCACTTCCAGTGTCAGCCGGGCGCGGTTTTCCATCGAGCCGCCGTAGGCATCGGTCCGGTCGTTGCAGCTGTCGCGCAGGAACTGTTCGAGCAGGTAGCCGTTGGCGGCGTGGATCTCGACGCCATCGAAGCCGGCCTCGATCGCGTTGCGAGCGGCCTTGCGGTAGTCCTCGATCGTCTCGGCGATCTCGGGCAGCGTCAGCGCACGCGGGGCGGACACCGGTGCGAAACCTTCGGCAATGTAGGTCTTGGTGTTGGCCGCCTTCTCGGTGGAGGAGACCGGCTGCACGCCTTCGGGCAGCAGCGAGCTGTGCGAGATGCGGCCCACGTGCCAGAGCTGGATCACGATCTTGCCGCCTTCGGCGTGCACCGCGTCCGTCACCTTCTTCCAGCCTGCCACCTGCTCGGGGCTGTAGATGCCCGGCGTGTCCAGGTAGCCCTGGCCCATCGGGCTGATCTGGCTGGCCTCGGTGATGATCAGGCCCATGCCGGTGGCCGGCTTGGCGCGCTGGCGGTAGTACTCGACCATCAGGTCATTGGGCACGCGGCCGGCGCTGGCGCGGTTGCGGGTCAGCGGCGCCATCACGACGCGGTTTTCCAGTGCGATCTGGCCGACTTGAAGAGGGGAGAAGAGGTTGCTCATGCCGCAAGCCTAGTCGGCCCGGTACAGTCCGGTGTTGACCCGAGAGAAAGACCCCCGAGATGCTGGCCTATCGACACGCCTTCCATGCAGGCAACCACGCCGATGTGCTAAAGCACCTGGTGCTGGTCCAGGTGTTGCGCTACATGGCGGAAAAAGACAAGCCTTACCGCTATGTCGACACCCACGCCGGCGCTGGCGGCTACCTGCTCAAAGGCCAGCAGGCGCAGAAGACGGCAGAGTACCGCGAGGGCATCAACCGCCTGTGGAGCCGGCCCGACCTGCCGCCGCTGGTGGCCGACTACGTGCGGCTGGTGCAGGAGTTCAACCTGCAGCCCGGCGAGGATGGCGTGCAGCCGGTGCTGGAAAAAGGCATGACGCCGCCGCTGGCGCTCTACCCCGGCTCGCCGTCCATCGCCCGCCAGCTGCTGCGCCGCACCGACCAGATGCGCATGTTCGAGCTGCACCCGACCGACGCGCGCACGCTGGCCGCCCACTTCGGCGGCAACAAGCATGTGCAGATCTTCAACGAGGACGGTTTTGCCGGCCTGAAGGGCCAGGTGCCGCCGAACCCGCGCCGCGGCCTGGTGCTGATGGACCCGTCCTACGAGCTGGTGGGCGACTACGGCAAGGTCATTGCCGCGCTGCGCGAGGCGGTGGTGCGCTTTGCCGAAGGCGTCTACATGGTCTGGTATCCGCAGGTCAGCCGGGTCGAATCGGCGCAGCTGCCCAAGCGGCTGATGGCGCTGTCGCCCAAGGGCTGGCTGCATGTGCGGCTGACGGTGAGCCAGCCCGGCGAGCGCGGCTTCGGCCTGACCGGCTCGGGCATGTTCATCATCAACCCGCCGTGGACGCTGCACGCGCAGCTCAAGGAAGTGATGCCTTTCCTGGTCGAGACGCTGGCCCAGTTCGACGGCGCGAGCTACGTGATCGAAGAACAACCGGCGTGAGCGCCAAGCCCAAGAATCCCCTGTGGCCACGTTCAACCGACGTGGCCGCTTTTCCATCCGCATCCCACAAGGAGCTTGTGTCCGTGTCTGTTTCGCTTGCCCGTCTCCTGGCGGCCGCACTGAGCGTGGCCGTGCTGCCCGCTGCGCTGGCTGCATCCGCTGCGCCCTCCGGCTACAGCCAGCCGCCGAAGAACATCCTCGACGTGCTGCACGCCCCGTCGCCGCCGGTGCCCTTCGTGAGCCCGACGCGCCAGGCCATGCTGCTGGTCTCGTGGACCGAGTACCCGGCAATGTCGCGCGTGGCCACGCCCTTCCTGAAGCTGGCCGGCGCGCGGGTCGAGATCGCCAACCACAGCAAGCACGACACCCCAGGCGGCTACGGCATCGCGCCCTGCGCGCAGGCCATCAGCCTCGTTCGCCTGCCCGATGGCGCCACCACGCCGCTGGCCCTGCCTGCGGGCGCCTGCCCGGGCGAGCCGGTGTGGGCCGCCGACGGCCAGCACTTCGCGTTTGCCAACACCACGCGAGACGCGGTGGAGCTGTGGGTGGGCAATGCCGCCACCGGCGCGCTGCGCCGCATGCCCGGCGTGCGCCTGAACCCGATGCTGGACAACGGCCTGCAGTGGCTGCCGGACCAGAAGACGTTGCTGGTGCTGACCGTGCCGGCGGGCCTGGGCGCACCGCCACCCGAACCCGTGGTACCCAGTGGCCCCAGCATCCAGCAGACCACCGGCGCACAGGGCGAGAGCAGCACCTACGAAAACCGCGACACGCTGAACAGCCCGCACGACGAGGACTTGTTCGACTACTACGCCAGCTCGCAGGTCACGCTGGTCAACACCGCCAGCGGCAGCGTCGTACCGGTGGGCAAGCCCGGCAACCACGAATCGCTGGACGCCGCGCCCGACGGCCGGCATGTGCTGGTCACGCGCATCCACAAGCCGTATTCCTACGTGACGACGCACGAGCGCTTCCCGCGCGAGGTCGAGGTCTGGGACATCGCGAACCCGGCCAAGGTCGGCATCGCCAAAATCGCCTCCATCCCGCTGACCGACCGGGTGCCGGTGGCCGGCGTGCCGGTCGGCCCGCGCGAGTTCTCGTGGCGCCAGACCGAGCCGGCCACGCTGGTCTGGGCCGAGGCGCTGGACGGCGGCGACTGGAAGGTCGACGCGCCGCAGCGCGACAAGGTGATGCTGCTGAAAGCGCCGTTCACCGCCGCGCCGACCGAGGTCGTGCGGCTGGCGCAGCGCTACGTGGGCGTGCTGTGGGGCGAAAGGGCCGACACCGCGGTGATCGACGAATTCGACGAGAACCGCCACTGGCGGCGCGGCCTGCGGGTCAACTTCGACCAGGCCAAGCCTGAGGCCAAGGTGGTGTGGGACCTCTCCAGCGACGAAAAATACGCCAACCCCGGCCGCCCAGTGTTCCGCCGGCTGGCCAGTGGCGCGCTGGTGATGCGCCAGGACGGCGATGCGATCTTCCTGTCCGGCCTGGGCTCGTCACCCGACGGCGACCGGCCCTTCCTCGACAGGCTGGACCTGAACACGCTGCAGAGCCAGCGCCTGTTTCGCAGCGACAAGACCGCCTTCGAGCGTTTCCTGGCCTTCACCGGACCGGACAACACACACTTCCTGACCTGGCATCAGACGCCGGCCAGCCCGCCCAACGCTTTGCTGCGCACGCTGGGCGCGACTGTGGACGCGGCCACGGGCGAAGCGAAGTTCGCCACCAGCGCCACCGCCGTCACCCACCTGCCGGACCCGACGCCCGAGGTGCGGGCAATCCAGAAGCGGCTCGTGAAGTACAAGCGCGCCGACGGGCTGGACCTGTCGTTCACGCTCTACACGCCGCCAGGCTACGTCGAAGGCACGCGCGTGCCGACCATCCTCTACGCCTACCCGCTGGACTATGCCGACCCGGCCAAGGCTGGCCAGGTGACAGGCTCGCAGGCCACCTTCACGCGGCTGCGCCAGTACCGGCTGCTGCTGCTGGCCGGCTACGCCATCATCGACAACGCCTCGTTCCCCATCGTCGGCGACCCCAAGCGCGCGTACGACAGCTACATGGACCAGCTGGTGGCCGATGCCAAGGCCGCGGTCGACGAAGCCGTGCGCCTGGGCGTGGCCGACCCCGAACGCGTGGGCGTGACCGGCCACAGCCACGGCGCGCTGATGACGGTGAACCTGCTGGCGCACTCAGACCTGTTCCGCGCCGGCGTGGCCACCAGCGGCTCGTACAACAAGACCCTGACGCCGTTCGGCTTCCAGAGCGAACGCCGCTCGGTGTGGGACGCGCCGGACGTGTACATGAAGGTCTCGCCGTTCTTCTATGCCGACAAGCTCAAGACCCCGGTGCTGATCGTGCACGGCGCGGACGATGCCAACCCCGGCACCACACCGCTGCAGGCCAGCAAGCTCTACGAGGCCTTGCGCGGCAACGGCGGCACCGCCAGGCTGGTGATGCTGCCGCACGAGCCGCACTGGTACGCGGCAATGGAGTCGAACGAGCAGCTGATCGCCGAAATGGTCAGCTGGTTCGACCAGTACGTGAAGAACGCGCCGCCACACAAGCTGGCGGCGAAGTGAGGGGCTGAAGGCGCCGGGTCAGTTGAGGCGCAGCATCGAGCGCAGCTGGCCCACCAGCCCGGGCGCAGCGGGCGCGCCGGCCGGCCGCGCGGGCGCTTGCTCGTCGAAACCGGACGGCAACTCGGATGGCAGCTCAGACGGCAGTTCCGACGGCAGTTCCGACGGGAACTGCGTGTCCAGGATGCCTTCGGAGGCCATGTCCTCCAGGAAGGCCGAGCACTCGTCTTCGGCCACATTGCTCAGGCGGGACAGCTCGAACACGCTGAGGCTGCGCGTGGTCAGCAGGCTGGCCAGCCGGGGCAGGTAGCGGTGCGTGGCCAGGCTGGTGGCGCTGGGCCAGCGGTTGAGCCGGAAGATCACCGCGGCATCGGTCGGATCCGACGCCAAGGACCGCATGGCAGCGGTGGCAGGCAAGGGCCTGGGTTCTGGCTGCGGCTCGGGCCGCGGCAGCGGTTGGGTCAGGCTGGCGTCGGCGATCAAATGGCCCGGGTCGGCCACCACGTCGGCGAACCCGGCGTCTTCCTGCCGCTCGATGCCCACCAGCAGCGCCAGCACCTGGTCCAGCTGCAGCGGGCGGGCCAGCGCATAGCGGCTGCCGGCCGGCACGCCGGCCTGCATCTCGCCCAGCCAGACGATGGTGACCGGCATGGCCAGCACCGGCAGCGGCTCGCCCAGCGGCTGCAGCAACAGGTCGGCCTCGCCCAGCGTGCCGAGCGACCATGCGTCGCGTGTGCTGTGCAGCGAGAAACTCAGGAAGATCTGCAGGGCCGAGAGGTCCACCTCGGTCAATCCGTGGCAGGCCACGACCCTGGTTCGGCGATTCGCGTTCATGCGCCCTCTTGTTGGGGGACGCTCACGCCGCACGGGGCCTTGCCCCCTGCCCGGCTGGGCGTCAATTTGCAGATGATGATGGCAGACAGCATGCAAACGCCGCGTCCCATGGATGTGTCAGTTGTCATCAATGGAAAGGGTAAAACACGCCACGGGCGCGGCGGGTGTGACGTATTCACGTAGGCCAGCACCCGCGGCCGGGTCAGAACACCAGGTTCTTGTCCACGTCCTGCAGCTTGCGGCGGGCCAGCGCCAGGTTGGAGCGGGCCTTGTCCAGCACGAAGTAGATGAACACGCCTTCCTTGCGGGCCGAGGGGCGGATCAGGTGGTACTGCTTGCCCAGCGTGATCAGGATGTCCTCGATCACGTCGTTCAGGCCCAGCTGTCGCATGGCCTTCATCTTCGCGCGCACCACCTCGGTATTGGCCGCCGCGGCGATTTCCAGGTCCAGGCCGCTGCCGGCCGAGCCCAGCATCATGCCGCTGTCGGTGTCGACGACGGCCGCGCACAGCGCGCCGTCGACGGCGAGGAGTTCATCCAGGGATTGTTTGATCGAGGCCATGGCAGTACTACCTTTCGGAGGTGAAAAATGCCCTCGGCACCCGCCGCTGGCACAGGGAAGAACCGACGCGCTGCCGCGTCAGATCAGGTCTTCGATCTCGAGCGCGAGCTTGCGCACGCGCCGCTGCCAGCCGCGCCAGTCCACCGCCTGGTGCTCGGCGCGGCAGACCATCAGCAGCTCGGTTTCATGCCGGCAGGGCAGCACCGCGAGCACGCCATGCTGGTGGTACATCACCGCCGCGCCCAGCTCGCCCAGCACCTCGAAGTGCCCACGCTGGCGGCCATAGAGCCGCCAGTAGTCGACGGCGGCCTCCCACAGGGTTTCGTCACCCGCGGACTCGGGGCCGCAGCGGTGCCAGACCAGGCCGCTGGTGGCATCGACCAGCGCACAGGCGACCACGCCTTCGGTGCTGTCCAGCATGCGCTGCAGGTGTTCGGCAATCCGGTGGGGCATCTTCAGAGTTCCAGCTCGCGGGCGGCCGCGTTGACCACGTGCATCGCCATGCCCAGCAAGGCCTGGCGCGTGGTCATGACATTGATGACCACGGCCGTGCCGCGGTACTGCGCGGAGCGCACCAGCAAAAAGCCGCGGCTGGCATCCACGACCACGCACTGCGGCTCGCCCAGGTCCGAGGTCTGGCTGACCACCTGGCTGATGGCGGCGATGGCGCTGGTCATCGCGGCAAGCTGCGGCGTGTCGCGCGGCTCGCCTGCGCTGGCCAGCGCAAAGCCGTCGGCCGTGGCCAGCAGCACCGCGCGGGCGCCGTCGATGCGGGCCAGCAACTCGTCGGCCACCGTCTGGGCGCGCAGGCGCAGGGTCTCGTCCACCTCGGGGTTCATGATTGCGTGTCCTGCCATTGGCGGGCTTCCAGCTGCGCCAGCGCGGTGTCGACGAGCAGCAGCACGTCGTCGCGCTGCCGCACGTCCACCGCCAGCAGCGGAAAGACCCAGCCCAGTTGTTCGAGTTCATCGGCCAGCGCGTCCAGCGAGGGCTCGGGATGGGTGTCCAGCCGGCCCACGCCGATCACGCAAGGCGTGTCGCGCAGCAGTTCGCCAAAAGCCTGCAGGTACAGCCGCAGGTCGGCCCGCGGGTCGGCGCGCGAGTTGTCCAGCAGCAGCACCAGGCCCATCGCGTTGCGCGCCAGGATGCGCCACATGAAGGCAAAGCGCTCCTGCCCCGGCGTGCCGAACAGGCGCACCCGTTCGTCGCCAGCCAGCTTCACCTCGCCGTAGTCCATGCCGACGGTGGTGTGCGTCTTGGCCAGGCTGGCGTCGGAGTTGCGCACGTCGGTGACGATGGGCGGGATGTCGCTCAAGGCGGCGATGGCGGTGGTCTTGCCGGCGCCGGGCGGGCCGGTGAAGACGAGCTTGGGTTCTGTCATCTGGTGGCCTTGTTCACGACAGGCCCAGGCGGCTGCGCAGCCGCTGCATCAGCCCGCCCAGCGCGGTTTCGCGAGGGGCAGCCTGGGGTGGGCGTTCGGGCACGGTGTCGGCGCCGAAGTCGGACGGCGGCAAGGTCGACGGCGGCAAGGTGGACGCGTGCGTGGCAGGTGGCGGTGCCGGCGGCAGCACCGGGCCCGGGCTGCCAATGCGCTGCTCCAGGATGCCTTGCGCGGCCATGTCGTCCAGGAAGGCCTGGCACTCCTGGGCACTCACGTTGCTCAGCGCCGCCAGCTCCAGCACGCTGAGGTGGCGTGCCGACAGGAAACTGGCCAGGCGCGGCAGGTAGCGGTGGCGTGCCAGGCTGCGCGCGCTGGGCCAGCGCTTGAGGCGGAAGCGGACAGGCGGGTCGCGCGCTTGGCGCGGCAGGGGCACGGTCGGAGCCGCCGGTTTGGCCATGGGCGCCGGCGCCGGCGCCGCGGTGGCCGGCAAGGCGGCAGGAGGAGGAGGCGCCGGCTTGCCGGCAACAGTTGCGGCGGGTGGGTCCGCACGTTCCATCTGCCGCAGCACCTCGATGAAGGCTTCCAGCTGCAGCGGTTGTGCCAGCCGTTTCACGGGCTCGAACTCGGCCGGCATCGTGCGCACATGCTCGGGCACGGGGCCGACCCACACGCCAATGGCAGCAACTGCCTCGGTTGGCACCGGCTCGCCTGCCGGCACGAACACCAGCTCTGCTGCTGACAACTCGCCCAGCTGCCAGCTGTCGCGGGTCTGCTGGCTGGCGAAGTTCAGGAACAGGCGGATGGTCGAAGCATCGATGCTTCTCAACCCGTGGCTGGCCACGTGCCTGGTACGACGGGGGGGCGACATTGCCGGTGGTTCCTGTCCGTGCGCTGCCCAGGAGCCGGCGGCGGCAGTCTTCTCGAAGTGGAGCGGTGGATGATAGGCAGCGGCCTTCGTTGGGCGCTGCCTGTGGTTCGACCACGATGCCCAATACCGTGATTGAGTTGACGTTGTCGTGGCCCGAACGAAACGTGAACGGATTGTGTATTCCCGTGCTGCGCAACGCGCAGTAGGCAGGCCCTGCGGCATAGGGCTTGACGGATCGCTTCGCCGCAGCGTGGATACTTCGACGATGCAGCTACCGAAGACCTTGTCCGCAGACATGCGGGCCGCGCGGGCACCCATTCGCGGGTGGCTCGTGACCGGCCTGTGCCTGGGCGCCATCAGTGCCTTGATGACCTCGCCGGCCATGGCGGTCCCGCCACCGCCACCGCCACCGCCCTCGCTTCCAGCCACCGCGCTTGCGCCAGCTGCGCCAGACGCCCAGACCTGGCCCGGCACCATCGCGCTGGAGGTGGATGCCACCGACCTTGCGCACCGCCTGCTGAAGGTGAGCCAGCGCCTGCCCATCGCGCCCGCCGCCCAAGGCGGCCCGCTGACGCTCTACTACGCCCGCTTCCTGCCCGGCGCGCATGGGCCTTATGGCGACGTGGCCCGCCTGGCCGGCCTCACGGTGCTGGCCGGCGACCGGCGCCTGCCCTGGCAGCGCGACGTCACCGACCCGTTTGCCTTCCACCTGAACGTGCCGGCGGGTGTCAGCGAGTTGCAGCTGGCGTTCCAGTACACCGCACCGGTCAAGCACGGCGGCGACCGCATCAGCATCACACGCGAGATGCTGGGCGTGGAATGGGAAACCGTGCTGCTGTACCCGGCCGGGCCGGCGGCGGCGGCCATCCGCGTCAAGCCGCGGCTGCGCCTGCCGGTGGGCTGGCAGCCGGCCACCGCGCTGCGCTCGCCCGCCGGCCAGCCCGCACGTGCTGGTGAGGACGGCTGGGTGGACTACGCCGAGGTTGGCCTCGAAACCCTGGTCGATTCACCGCTGTTTGCCGGCCGCTACACCAAACGAATCGAGCTGGACCCGCCCGGCACGCCGCACGCCGTGGCGCTGAACCTGCTGGCCGACGAGCCCGGCCAGCTCGTCGCCACGCCGGCGCAGATCGCCGCCCACAAGGCCCTGGTGCAGCAGGCCGACAAGCTGTTCGGCCACCGCCCGTACCGGCAATACGACTTCCTGCTGGCGCTGTCCGACGAGTTCGGCGGCATCGGCCTGGAGCACCACGAGTCCAGCGAAAACGGCCTGGAGGCCGACTACTTCAGCGACTGGGACAAGGCCATCCGCGGCCGCGAGCTGCTGCCGCACGAATACGTGCACGCCTGGAACGGCAAGTTCCGCCGCCCGGCCGACCTCTGGACGCCGCACTACAACACCCCCATGCGCAACTCGCTGCTGTGGGTCTACGAAGGGCTCACGCAGTACTGGGGCCATGTGCTGGCCGCGCGCAGCGGGCTGTCCACGCCCGAGCAGGCGCGCGACCGGCTGGCTGCGGTTGCGGCCGACGCGCAGGCCCGCAGCGGCCGGGTCTGGCGCAACCTGCAGGACACCACCAACGAAGCCACGCTGGGCCCCGGCCACACGGCCGAATGGGAAGACTGGCAGCGCAGCAGCGACTACTACGACGAAGGCCTGCTGCTGTGGCTGGACGCCGACACGCTGATCCGCGAGAAAAGCGGCGGCAAGAAGTCGCTGGACGACTTCGCGCGCAGCTTCTTCGGCCGCACACCGCAGCAGCGCGCAGATGGCTCGATCCAGCCGCTGACCTACACCTTCGACGAGCTGGTCACGGCACTGAACGCCTTGCAACCGCACGACTGGGCCGGTTTCTGGCGCGAGCGTCTGAACCGCACCGGCACCGTCGCCCCGCTGGACGGCGTGAGCCATGCCGGCTGGCAGCTGCGCTGGCGCACCGAAGAAAGCCGGTTCTCGGCCCAGGAACGTGGCTGGAGCGGCCCTGAAGGCGACGAGCGCCCACAGGACATGGCCTATTCACTCGGCCTGCGCGTGACCAGCGACGGCAAGCTGGACCAGGTCTACTGGGACAGCCCGGCCTTCCAGGCGGGACTTGCCGCGGGCATGCAGGTGCTGGCCGTCAACGAACGCAGCTACCGGCCCGAGCGGCTGACGGCCGCCGTCACCGCCAACATCGACGGCAAGGCGCCGATCCAGCTGCTGGTCAAGGACGGCGACCATTTCTTCAGCGCCCGCATCGACTGGCGCGGCGGCCTGCGCTACCCGTCGCTGGAGCGTGTCAGCGCCACACCGGACCGGCTGGATGCGATTTACAAGGCGAAGTAGGTCTTCAGTCCACTGCCAGCGCCGGCTCGATGGCGGCCGCCGTCGAAACGCCGGCCAGCTCGCGCAGCAGCGCCGCCACCTCGAACACCGCCCGGTTGCGCACCTGCAGCACCCGTGAGCGGCGCTGCGGCAGCTGGTCCAGCAAACGCGCCACGCCTTCGGGCACGGCCTTGACCGAGTCCACCACTTCGCCCAGGCCTTCGTTGCGCACCCAGTGCGCGTTGTAGCGCTCCTGCGGCATGGTCCAGCGGTTTTCGAAGGTCACCACCGGCAGGCCCATCTGCACCGCCTCGCTGAGGCTGCCGGGGCCGGGCTTGCCGATGAAAAAGTCGGCCAGCTGCATCAGCCCGGCCATGTCGGGCACAAAGCCCAGCACCGCGTGCGGACCACCGGGCGCGGCCGTGGCCAACGCACGCAGCCGCGTCGCCAGCCGGGCGTTGTGGCCGCAGACCAGCACCAGCTGCACCTCGGGCAGGCCGCGCGCAATGCGCAGCATCTGCATCGAGCCCTGGCCGCCGAACATCACCAGGCCGATGGGCCGGCCGGAGTGCAGGCCCAGCGCCCGCTGGCGCTCGGCGCGCTCGTCCGCAGCCAGCGGTGCCAGCCCATGAAACGCAGGCCGCAACACCATGCCCGAAACCCGCTTTACCTGCGCCGGCGCGTGGCCGGCGGCCAGCGCCTGCGCCGCCGCGCGAGGCGTGCCGCACACCAGCACCTGCGCCGGCTGGCCGGGCTCGATCCAGAAGTGCGGCGGGTGGTCCGCCAGGTCCGTCATCACGGTCGCGCAGCACCGGCCGGGCGAGGCCATCACCGACTCGTACAGCGCCCGGTTGAAGTTCGGGATCAGCGAGACCACCAGGTCCGGCGCGGTCGCGTCCCAGTGCGCGCGCAGCGTGCGCAGCAGCCACGGATGGGCCATGCGGATCATGCCCTGCAGCAGCTTCAGCTCCTGCGCCAGCCCCATGGTCCAGCCGCGCGCCAAGCGCAGGTTGTAGAGGTCTTCCGGCGCCAGCCCGGTGGCACGCTTGAAGCGCTGCGGCGGGTCCAGCAGCTCGATCAGGTTGACCAGCCGGACCTCGCAGGGCGGCTGCTCCGGCGCTTGCAGCACCTGCTGCAAAGCCATGGCCGCCGCCCGGTGCCCGCCCCCGGCGTTGAAGTAGACCAACGCAATCTTCTTGATGCTCATGCAGGCCGGCAGCTTGCAGTCCACGCGTGACAGGCTTGTGAACCGCGGGTGCGCGCGTCCCGGCCAGCGCGGCGGACAATGCGCCATGTCTCTCGCCTCTTCCGCCCCCGTCTCCCCGGCCCCCGTGGCCGCCTTCGATCAACTGCCGCTGCCCGAAGCCCTGAAGGCCGGCGTGGCCGCGCTGGGCTTCACGCAGATGACGCCGGTGCAGGCCGCCAGCCTGCCCGCCGCGCTGGCCGGCGAGGACCTGATCGTGCAGGCGCCCACCGGCAGCGGCAAGACGGCGGCCTTCGGGCTGGCGCTGCTGGCCGCACTGGACAGCAGCCTCTGGCAGGTCCAGGCGCTGGTGCTGTGCCCCACGCGCGAGCTGGCCGACCAGGTCGCCGAAGAGTTGCGCCGGCTGGCACGCGCCGCCGGCAACGTGAAGATCCTCAGCCTGTGCGGCGGCACGCCGATGCGCCCGCAGCGCGAAAGCCTGGCGCATGGCGCGCACGTCGTCGTCGGCACGCCGGGCCGGTTGATGGACCTGCTGGACGTGGGTGCGCTGCAGCTCGGCGGCCTGCAGACCCTGGTCTTCGATGAAGCCGACCGCATGCTGGACATGGGCTTCATCGACGACATGGTCACCGTCGCCAGCCAGTGCCCAGCCGAGCGGCAAACCTTGCTGTTCTCCGCCACCTACCCCGAAGGCATTGCCAAGCTGGCCTCGCGCTTCCTGCGCAAGCCACGCCAGCTGACCGTCAGCGCACCCACCGCCAAGGCCGGCGGCCTTGCCACCGCACCCGCCGGTCAGATCCGCCAACTCGCGTTCGAAGTGGCCGATACCGACAGGCTGCACGTCGTCGGCCAACTGCTGCGCCACTACCGGCCGGCCAGCACCATTGCCTTCTGCAACACCAAGCAGCAGTGCCGCGACCTGGTCGACGTGCTGGTGGCCGAAGGCTTCGTGGCTCTGGCGCTGCATGGTGACCTGGACCAGCGCGAGCGCGACCAGGTGCTGATCCGCTTCTCGCAGCGCAGCGTCTCGGTGCTGGTGGCCACCGACGTGGCCGCGCGCGGGCTGGACATCGAGCAGCTCGAAGCGGTGATCAATGTCGACGTCACGCAGGACATCGAGCAGCACGTGCACCGCATCGGCCGCACCGGCCGGGCCGGGCACGACGGCCTGGCACTGAGCCTGGTCAGCATGGACGAGATGGGCCGCATCGGCCGCATCGAGCTGGCCCAGGGCAGGCCTTTCGATTGGGAAAAACTCAGTGCACTGAAAGACGCCCCCGGCGGTCCGCTGCGCCCGGCCATGGTCACGCTGCAGATCCTCGGCGGCAAGAAGGAAAAGATCCGCCCCGGCGACGTGCTGGGCGCGCTGACCGGCGACGCCGGCTTCGCCGGCAGCCAGATCGGCAAGATCAAGGTCGGCGACTTCCACACCTACGTGGCCGTGGAGGCCGGCATCGCCGACCAGGTCGTCGCCAAACTCTCCAGCGGCACGCTCAAGGGCCGCAAGGCCAAGCTCAGGCGGCTGGATGAGGTGATTCGCTGAGACGGTGAGTTGGTCGCATCAGCTGGGCTACCTCAGCAACGCGTGATCAGTCGCGAGTTTCAGCCCGTCGGCGAATGTCGTGCGTCACTTCGCCGCCACCTTGTGCACCCATGTCCACGGAGATCGCGAAGCGGCGGGTGCAAATGGATGTCGGCGGGCCACGTGTCAACTGTAAAGGTTGCCAGTGCGCCGCTGGTGCCTGGCGCGCACAATGACACCAGCCAGAATGGCCAGCGGGTGTTTCGTTTGAGCCGAATCGGCGGACGCATCTGGGCGGGCGGTACCAATAAGGCTTGTGGGGGGAATGATGTACGGAAAATCGAAATTGGTTTTTGCCGCTATCGCGGCGGGAATTGTTCTGTTTCATGCTAGAGCAATTGCGTTGGATTCAGTCGATTGCCCTAGAGACGCTCAAGGCAACTATCATTGTGAAGGAACGGGAGGCGGAGGTGGTGGTGGCCCTCGACTTGATCGTGGCGCTGATTTCTTATTCTCGTCCATGGGAAACTATCTTAATTCTTGGCAAGTTTCCCATGGCTCGGGAGGGGGAGGTGGCAGTAAACCTCCCCCCATCAAGCCTCCCAGCAATTTAAATTCACCCAGCGATGATTGCGGCGCGGGTGAAAAAGAATCCGAAAATCCGGTGATCTTGGCCACTGGGGAGAAAATCCTGCCGCAGCAGGACTTTCCGGACTTTGCGGGCAGTGGCGTCGGCTTGGTGCGCACCTATCGATCCAAAATTGGTGGTGCCATGTTCGGGGCGCGGTGGCGGTCGTCATTGGATGCTCCTGTCGTCGTCATTTCTCCGGATATGCTGTGCAACACCAAGGGCGTCGCGTGCAAGCCAGAAACCATCACATTGCAGATGCCTGACGGGGCGTCAAAGGATTACGCCTACAACGTGTTTAACTCCTTGCATCATCCTGTTGGCACGTCCTCTGACGGTACCGCTTGGGGGAAGTTGACCTGGACCGCCAGCACTACCACGGTGGTGATCAATAACCTGACCTACTATTTCGACAGCACCAAGAGCCGGCTGACCAAGGTCACGCAAAACGGCTACACGCTGTACACCTACAACTACAACACCTCGTCTCAGCTGTCTTCGATCGTGCACTCCAGCGGTCGCACGGTGAGCTTCACCTGGACCAACGGGCTGGTCTCCTCCATCACCGACCCGGCCGGTCGCGTGTGGACCTATGGCTACAACACAGGCAAGTACTTGACCACTGTGACGCCGCCGTCCGGCACTTCTGGCGTCATGACCTATTTCTACGAGGACACCGCGGATGCGGGCCGCCTCACGGGTTATGCGGTCGACGGCGTGCGCGCCACCCGATACGCATACGACAGTTCCGGTCGGGTCATCAGCAGCGGCACCGACAACAACGAAGCTCGCGACACACTGAGCTACGGCACCAACACCACGACCTTGACGGACGCCCTGGGCCAAGCCACCACGTACACCTTCGAGGCCGTGAGTGGCAGCAGCTTCAAACGCCTCATCGGCACCAGCCGTGCCGCTACATCCAGCTGTCCGGCCGCCGCCGCCAACACTGTCTACGACGCCAACGGCTTCCCGGACTACGCCCTGGACTGGAAGGGCGTTCGCACCGAGTACACCTACAACGGCAACGGCCAGTTGACGGACGTGACCTATGCGTCGGGCACGCCCAGTGGCTATCGGGTGGCCAATACTTGGGGCGATGGTTGGAAGATCGCGCAGAGTCTGGAGTACGGTGCCAACGCATCGGCGTTCCGAAAGACCACCTACGGCTACGACGCCAACTGGAACCTCACCTCGACGGTGGTCACGGACCTGCGCACCAACCAGAGTCGATCCGCCACGAGCACCTATGCCTACTACACCAACGGGCTGGTTTCTTCGGTGTCGACATCTGTCAATCTTGGCAGCACCACGGCCACCAGTTCGCAGTCGTTCAACTCCAGCGGCTACCTGACCTCCGAGGTCAATGCGCTCGGGCAGACCACGACCTACAGCGCCTACAACGGCTACGGGTTGCCTGGCTCGGTGACCGACATCAACGGCATCACCACCAACTTCACTTACGACGCGCGCGGCAACGTCTTGACTGCCACCCAGGTGCTGCCCACCGGCAACCGGGTCGTCACCAAGAGCTACAACGGCTGGGGCCTGCCGGTGTCCACCGCGGTCACCGGCCATGGCGCTGTCACCCAGGGCTACAACTCGGCCGGGCGCCTGACCCAGACGACGTTTGCCGGCGGCACCACCAGCTTCGGGCTGGACCAGCCCAACCTCACCAGCACCAGTTCCAGCCCGCGCAACACCCCGGCGTTCTCTGGCAACACGCCTTACGGCGTCGCGGACGGCAACTTCGCCAGCACCACCAAGACCGACAGCCTGGGCCGGCAACGCCAGACGCTGGGCAACAACGGGCAGAGCGTCACCTACGGCTACGACAAGAACGGCAACCGCACCAGTGCGACCGATGCCGCCAACCGCACGACCACCTGGTCCTACGACGGGCGCAACCGGCTGGTGAAGCAGGTCACGGCGGACGGTGCCACCACCTCGATGACCTACGACGCGGACGGCAACCTGTGGAAGGTGACGGACGCGCGGGGCTTGGTCACCGAGTACAGGTACAACGGCTTTGGCGACCTGGTCACCAAGATCAGCCCGGACACCGGCACCACGCAATATGGCTATGACGCCGGTGGTCGCATGAGCTCTGAAGCCCGCGCCAACGGCACCTCGGTGGCCTACACCTACGACGCAGCCAGCCGAGTCACTTCGCGCACATCGGCCGGCGTCACAGAGTCCTATTTCTACGACGAAGGCAGCTACGGCAAGGGTAAGCTCACCCACGTGACCGACGCTACCGGGCAGACCAGCTACGCTTACGCTGCAGGTGGTGAGCTGACGCAGCAGACCACCGCCATTGGCGGCACGACCTATGTCACGAGCTGGAGCTATGACGCGGCGGGCCGGCTCACCGGCATGGGCTACCCCGGCCTGGTGACCCTGGGCGTGGGCTATGACAGCTACGGGCGCGTCAAGAGCGTGACCAGCAACCTCGGGGGTAGCTGGGCCACGCTGGCGAGTTCCTTCGTCTACCAACCCGGCAGCGCAACGCCTTACGGCTGGCTGTTCGGCAACGGTCGCGGCCAGGCGCTGGCGCAAGACACGGATGGCCGCCCCAGCGCCATGACCAGCCCGGGCGTGCAAGGCCTGCACTACGGCTACAACGCCACCAACACCATGGCGTCCATCACGGATGACCTCTATGGTCAGAGCTCGTCCCTCACCTACGACAGCGTGGACCGTTTGGCTTCGGTCGCCCGCGCGGGCGACAACCAGGCCTTCAGCCTGGACCTGGTGGGTAACCGCACAGGCCAGACCCGGGCCGGCAGCAGCTACACGCACAACATCGATGCCAGCAGCAATCGACTGCAAAGCGTCACCGGCAGTGGCAACTATGGGTGGGGGTACGACGCTGCAGGCAACGTGACCACCAACAGCCGCAACGGCCAGCCGTGGACCATGGGCTACGACGCCTTCGACCGCATGGCCAGCGTGGCAGTCAATGGCGGCCAGGTGGGCGCCTACGCCAGCAACGCCTTCAACCAGCGGGTCTACAAATCCACCGCCGCGCAGACCCAGCACTTCGTCTACGGCCCGCAGGGCGAACTGCTGTACGAGAACGGTGCAACGCCCACCGCCTACGTGTGGGTCTCGGGCCAGTTGCTGGGGATGGTGCGCGCCGGCACCTTCTACGCCAGCCACAACGACCACCTGGGTCGCCCGGAGGTGATGACCAACGCCTCAGGCGCGGTGGCGTGGCGGGCGCAGAACTACGCCTTTGACCGCTCGGTCGTGGC
>Ga0307514_10001924_pt1 | contig 22761 bp, 16 predicted proteins | sample 16_EM_MG_FD_203088 | JGI IMG/M metagenome (GOLD analysis project Ga0307514, IMG submission 203088) | Populus trichocarpa ectomycorrhiza microbial communities from riparian zone in the Pacific Northwest, United States - 16_EM | ecosystem: Host-associated > Plants > Roots > Unclassified | place...
CTCTCCATACCCCCTATATCTACACCCTCGGCCTAGGTGGCTTGAGCGGCTTCCTTGGAGGTTTTCGATGTTCTTCTGCACAGGCTTGATCACATTCAATCCGCCATGCTTCCTCAGCTGCAGAATATTCCGCATTTCACTGATTGAGTATCTAGCAATGCCTGTGTCTCTCGAGCAGCCTTCTTTTGCTGCATAGCCCGCTCTTTGGCAATCTTCCTAGTGGCGGCCTCTTGGTTGTACACCAGTTTGGCTTTCTCTGTAACAACAGCAATTCAACCTTTTTGCGAGCAATCTCTTTGAGCCCTGCATCAACTGCTCTCCGATCCATCACTTTTGCCATCCCAAGGTACTTTTCCCAGCCTTATTCCGCTCCCCAAGCCACCTAGGCCGAGGGTGTAGATATGGGGGGTATGGAGAGTGAGGAGGGTCTAGGGGGTGTAGAGTGTTGTAAATAACTCTCGCTAATACCCATGAAGGGTCACGGGAGTAGGCAATCCGAAAGAAGGCAATTGGGAAATGACAGGGGTTCCGAAATAGGGTAATTGGGGAAAACCCGTGAAGGATAAAAGAGCTGGGAAAAGCCGTGAATATGGGAGAAAGAGCTTTCATTCCATAGCAAGTCAAGTCTTTAAGAGTATTCTTAGCTATAGCGAATAGTTACCCTATCAGATCCTCTCGTCTCCCAGTGCAACCGCCACAATTCAGCCTACTTATAGTCTGTAATCTTACATAGAGGGCGTAGAGGGCGTAGAGGGCGAAGAGGGTGAAGAGGGTGAAGAGGGTGAAGAGGGTGAAGCGGGTGAAGAGGGTGAAGAGGGTGCGCAGGATATGGAGGCCCCAGAGGATCAAGAGAAGGAAGAATTAGCAGAAATAGTCCGGGAGCTTAATATAGCTGAATTCTGCAATATACGTGCATGCACACAGCTACTTCCTATACTCCCCTATACCTATATGTTCTATTCTAATACAAAGGTAGATGGTTAATTGAGATTCTGGCACTAGGTGGACATGTTTATTCATGATATTCATTGGTGGGTGGGGTGATGTAGTAGAGGGGGGGGTATTCTATGACTTTCGAGGTGGATTGGCATATTCAGTGATTTCGCGTGAGTATTTCTTCTAGCTAGTATGTACATATTGTAGAGCATATCTAATAGTGTTGGAAAACAATTTATCCCGTATGTAGAGGAGACACTGCCAGTGCAGCACCCTGGTATCTTCATTATGACCAGGGTTGTTGACATGGATCAAGTCACCGTGACGGATCAAGTCTAGGTTGTTGACTGTACATACACTGCACGCCAATCAATTACGAGACATCAGTACTTCGTTCTCTCATCCCACCATTCCGGATTCGGAGTTGATCAAAGTATTTAAATGGAGAAAACCTTTCTTTTCTAGACTACGAGACTGCACCTACAGTGCCGAGACATACCGCAAAACTTTGACCAAGCAAGTCTAGTCGCACAGCCCACCTAGTGCACTGAAGATATATGGCACAGTTGTTCCGTCGCTGGATCTAAATGCGATGTGTCATCACCTCCCCTATGCAGATCCTTGTTTGTCACTCTGGGGATTCCCTGTTGCATGATTACTAATTGTTAGCTGCTGGTATATATATACAGTTACGCTGGATCCTATGTCACGTTCATTTCCACATGTAGAGTACAGATTATGTGGATGGGCTGGCATTCGCTCGGATCGACCTCAATCAACCTTCACTATTCTGGATTCAAAATATCTAAATGATCATCTTTACGATCTACTAACATTCTCAAGCACCTCCAGTACAAGGTGTCAGCGCGACGCGGGGATCAAGAAAAGAGCTGGTAAGCGAGATCGCGGGAGTTGAAAGCCCGAGAATGGCACTGGATGCAGCCCAGGCTAGGCTAATGAGGAAAATGATGAGACCCCACAGCACTAGGGGACCTGTGGTTGGAGGAGGGAGAGCCAGCAAAGGAAAGCGAGGGAGGCAGGAACATGGAGGCAGGGAGACTGTGGGACAACAATCACCAAAAATATACCTATGGGCCAGACAGCTTTACTTCGGTAATGACGACCATCGTTAATAAGGCTTCTGTCGTCCGAGATTTTGGGGACGAGGCACTGAGTATTGGGGAGCGGACGGAGAAAGTGGACATACCAACTTCAAGCCCACAGAGAGTGCAAAGCGGCAGATTGGGAATTAGTCATCCATGAAGAGTTAGTTGGCGGGTGGTGGGGACGGTGGGAGGATATGGACGAGAGAGGGCGGTGGATGAAGAAAGTGAAGGACCGGGGGGGGGAGTATGTCGTAGACGTTCCCCGCCAATCTAGGCATGCATTAGCGAATTTCCTTTGTTATTTTGTAGCTACTTACCGGGGAAAGCGGCGGAAGAGTGTTGGCCAGGGACGCTGAGGGCGTGGCGGTGGGAGCCGACCTTCAAAGGGGAGTGAACGGGGCCGTCAGCCTCCACAGACCAAAAAAAAAAACATTTTCCAGCGATACTTCCAATCTTAGCGTGGCCGCGCAAATGCTGTGGTGTGTATCAGGAGATAGATCCTATTCCTTCAAGATTTTTTTTTTTTTGAGTCTATACGTCTGTACCCCACGGGAGTATGATACTAGGAAATATGATACGTCATCATTTTCCCTATGCATATCTTTGTCTCCTTTCTTTGTCACAACTTCCCCTCTGGTGATTTCCCTGTAAATCCATCTGCGAAAGTATTCCAACATGTACCAGATGTGCTTGCTTGTTTGGCCTTTAGTTCCTGAGGAAGTTGCCGCGGTGCCTGAGATGTGGATCCAACTATTCAGGGTAACACGAAACCGTACGACACATAATCCTCAGAGGGGGAATAAGAATGATCGCAAACAGCCACGGAATAGATAAAGAATACATGTCCATAATCCAGATCCCACAATCTTGCAATCATCGTCCGGGGAATGGGTGTCTTTCAGAGTTGCAGTCCGTCAATCAGAACGGCAGAGACTAGCAGAGGATACGTTGAGAGTAACTGGGAAAGTGTTGCTGCTCGTTTTCTTGCTTTTCTCTGCATGGAATCCGCCAGTTCTAGAGTTCTGAATTTCACAGTAGTGACATTGCGTTTTTGTTTTATACAATATCACTGCACGTGTAGCATAGACCTCTATAGTATTTCAAGTGAATATGGTGGCCAACCAAGACTCATGGAAGAGGGCACAACCTAGAGCTTGACGGCCAACTGGTAGAGTCTGGGGGGTAATCACTGGCAACCTAGAAACACACTAAACTCAGAGACAGTACATAATAGCACACACAGGGTAGGGAATTGCAAAACCCTAGCGTTTAGTATGGTTTGAAGTATCACTTGTGATAGTTTCGAGAGCCTGATAGGTTACCCATTATTCTGTGCTGCAAGCCTGAGGGCGTATGTCCTGCTTCCTGACTTTATTTAATTTGTGAGAACCCAAGGGACCAGTTCAGGGTAACTGAGAAGCAGCACCGCAAGATAATCATACCCCGTTTATAAGAATGTGTTATTCTGCTTTATTCCGCCAGTATGAAGGAGTAGTTATTTCACGACTATCCGGTTCTTTTCGGTAGATTTCTGCTCTACAATACCTAGGTGCCTGTAAAAGTAATTTGATAGTAATATACTCTATATGCATTGGTGAAAGGCAGTAGCACTCACACCATTCGCCTTTTGTGTGGACGGAGGGTCTCTTTGGCGTAAATTAATCTATAGTACCCAGTTGTGTGATTTTTACCTCAGGCGTACGTTCTTACCTGAGTAAAAAGGTCTTCGAACTCACAATATTAAATTCTGGTGAGGACAACCACTATACTATCGCCTCCACCACAGGCATTGGAAAGCACTTACTTGGTAGCATGAATTCACAGATTTGAATGGAGATTTTTAAGTTACATCATGGTCTTGATATACATAATCCAATTCTAGCAATAGTCGCAGTGTTACAGTACTATTTAGGTATAACTTAATTAAAGGCAGGCTATGGTGGGACTGCATTCGTATATTGTGGTGATGATCTCTCTAGCAGAGGGCTGGAGGATCAGGACTACAACTACCTAATGCCAAGACCCACTGCCTGACTAATCTACATGTGCTAGGCATCCTATGGCCTGAGATCCACCGGCTCCTTATTAATTGCGGAATTCCTACCACTCAACACTTGCAAGAATCTGACGGCTCATCATGATCAACCTAGCTTCACTAGTAGTTTTACTTTTTTTTAGGACATAGACTCCTTCACGTAACACCAATGAAGGATTCCAGTAGGCTAGCCAGTTCCTAGTGGTCTCAAATTTTTGCTGAGTTGCTAGAGAATCTCTAGTAAGTTCGCGAAGGACGATATAGTCTCATTTCTCAACGTAAATATAGGACCACTACTCTAGGTGGTTGCTATTACCCTGAGCTCGTATTATACCCTATGCATCTACGACCTCGTGGAGTGGTGACCACATAATATATCTCTGACAGCAAGCTCGGGGTTTTAAATACTTTCCCTATGGAGTTGGCTAACAAGATCAGATACTCCAGAAAGTATAGGTGGACAGTAAACTATAATATCTGGATAATACCCAGGTAGCGGAACACCATGCAAGAACCTCCCGAGTCAACACAGATCCCTCAGTCATATTTATGGATCCAGGTCCTCAGGTTTTCCTTCTCAAATAATTCCTGTGTGCAGCCATCCTTGGTTCATCCTACCCTTGGTGAAAAATGATGGATTAAACACATCACCTGAAGCGCCTGGGGGTACGCAAGTGCGTAGGTTGCTGGGTGCAATTAATTGTGGGTGCGGTACCTATCCGAGTGAGTAGTACAGGGGGGCACACGGCACTTTCCAAACGGGCCCAACCATCCACTAGCTAAGACTATGATGTAATAGGTACACCTGGGATACGGAATAGCATTAGTACGGAATAATCAATGGGGGGCGATTGATATTTCGAGGACACCAGGGCTATTCTCATGTACCCTAAGCTTCACTGCATATAAATGAGAATAACAGTTTCTTCCATAGTAGAACAGTCGGTCCCAATACCGCATCTACTGGCGAACAAAGGTCCATGTCGCTTTTCAAGACATAGGCCGAGCTCACGTTAAAGCCACTTGCTTTTGACCTTGTATATCGACTTTCCTGAAAAGCGACATGGACCTTTGTTACCAGTAGATGCGGTAGCTGTTGTGCATGAATTTCAGTTACCCTGAAGTCAGCACCCGAGACTCCTAAGTAATCATTAATCGCATTTATCCTATCTAGAATATGGCGATGGACTGCAGCTTCTGGTTGCCCAGATAGCCTCTCTCCCCTGCCGGGCCAGTCCCTGCCCTCCCCAGCTGTCTACGTTTACATGATGAATCCCGCTACCGCCTCACACCACTTCTCATCCTCCCACATCACCCGAGACTCCTCGTGAGAGTGAAGTCCTGTTTACTAGGTATCAAGTCATTCTAGTCTACGAGTGACATACTGTCTTTGGTACTTCCTTCGGGATTTTGTAGGTCTGAAATGCGTCAGACATGACGAACACATCAGCAAAAAGTATTTGTGTTTTATCGTGGGGCATCGTGTGTCATCGTGGCATCGGTGTCTCCTGGTGTCATCGGGACTAGCAGTTTTCCTGGACGCCAATTTTCAAAATGCACAGACGCCGCGAGATACGCTCCGGGTTTACCCGGATTACATAGGATTCACCCGATTCCCAATAATCACTTTTTCGGTTTTTTTCCTGATGCAGTAGAATATATAACATATATGAGGCAAATTCAAAGAAGGAAAATCGTATATATGAACTATCGTATAGATACGCTATGACGGTAGATTCAACCTGACAACCACACCAGATCCAGTTCGGCATCTATTACATAATCGTTGGCCCATTACTTTCTTTGTCTACATTTCGAATCCAACAGGTTAAAAATGACTTCATGTCCTCGCAGTTTCGCTAAGTGGCGGGGTGACAAGCCATGGCTGTTTGTCAAGTCAGGATTGGCCTCGCGTTTAAGGAGGAGTGTAACGAGCTCTAGTTCGCCCTTGTCTGCAGCAGCACCTAGGGCGGTACCAGGTTTACCCCCAATAATATTGACATCCGCACCTCGATCTAGGAGAAGTGTGGCGACCTCTAGCCGGCCCATGAATGCAGCAGCACCTAGGGCGGTACCCCATTCACCCCCAATGATATTGACATCCGCACCTCGATCCAGGAGGAGTGTGGCGGCCTCTAACTCACCCCAGTAGGCCGCAACACCTAGCGCGGTACCATATGTACCCCCAATGATATTGGCATCCGCACCTCGATCCAGGAGGAGTGTGGCGGCCTGTAACTCACACATGTAGGCCGCAGCACCTAGGGCGGTACCATATTCACCCCCAATGATATTGACATCCGCACCTCGATTTAGGAGGAGTGTGGCGACCCCTAACCCACCCGCGTAGGCCGCAGCACCTAGGGCGGTACCAAGTTTACCCCCAACGATACTGATATCCGCACCTCGATCCAGGAGGAGTGTGACGACCTTGAGCTGGCCCGTGAGTGCAGCGCAGTATAAGGCAGTACCATAATTACCCCCAATGATATTGACATCTGCACCTCGATCCAGGAGGAGTGTGACGACCCCTACTCGGCCCCAGTAGGCAGCAGCACCCAAGGCAGTACCCCATTCACCCCCAATGATATTGACATCCGCACCTCGATCCAGGAGGAGTGTAGTGACCTCGAGCTGGCCCATGGATGCGGCAGCACGTAGGGCAGTATTATATTTACCCCCAATGATATTGACATCCGCACCTCGGTCCAGGAGAAGTGTGGCGACCTCTAACTCACCCCCGTAAGCCGCAGCACCTAGGGCAGTACCATATTTACCCCCAATGATATTGACATCCGCACCTCGATCTAGGAGGAGTGTGGCGACCTCTACTCGACCCCGGTAGGCAGCAGTACCTAAGGCAGTACCCCATTCACCCCCAATGATATTTATATCCGCACCTCGATCCAGGAGAAGTGTAGCGACCTCGAGCTGGCCCATGAATGCAGCGGCGCCTAGGGCAGTGCCATATTCACGCCCAATGATATTGACATCCGCGCCTCGATCTAGGAGGAGTGTGGAGACCCCTAACCCACCCGCGTAGGCCGCAGCACCTAGGGCGGTACCAAATTTACCCCCAACGATACTGATATCCGCACCTCGATCCAGGAGAAGTGTGGCGACCTCGAGCTGGCCCATGAATGCAGCGGCGCCTAGGGCAGTGCCATGTTCATCCGCAATGATATTGACATCCGCACCTCGATCCAGGAGGAGTGTGGCGACCTCTACTTGGCCCCAGTAGGCAGCAGCACCCAAGGCAGTACCACATTCACTCTCAATGATATCGACATCCGCACCTCGATCTAGGAGAAGTGTGGCAACCGCTTGCTGGCCCCGGGAGGCAGCAGCAGCTAGGGCAGTACCATAATTATCCAAAATGACGTCGGCTAGGCTGGTTATCGTATGGAGGATATTGGCATTCGTGCCTTGGTCTAGAAGAAGTTTGGCTATGTCGTAGTTGCCAGCCTTACTAGCCAGGTATAGGGCATTCTGAACATCCTCGATTCCAACACCCCCTTTCAATATTTGCGCCACAACCCATTCTGTTCCATGCTTACTAGCAATACCCAGTAACGAAATATCACAATTATTGTGAATTGTCATGTCATTCCCTTCATGGTCCCAAAGCCACCTCACCAACTCTCCCAGGCCAGCAAATGCTGCCAAAAACGCTGGACACGCAGGGCTGGAGAGTGCAATAGATAAAGGAGTATACGGCAATTCTCTAGCACATATCCAGGATCCCCATTTGAGATAGCTGGGGGGTGCCTGTTTGAAAGAACCCAAAAAGCTGTTTAGTAGTGGGATGTCCAGCTGATGCTTGGTACCAACGTCTTGAGATAGAATCAGGTCTTGGTATGATCTACAATGGTGGAACCAGTTGTAGGCAGCATAGCTGTAGAGGGGTGATTCCAGAGGTGATTGTAGCGTCCATAGACAAGACTCAGAAACAAAAAGTTGCGCATCGATGATGCTAACGTTCCATATTTCATTTGGTATCTCCAGATATTCTTGAGCGGAAAGATGTGAAAACCGAACTACTTTGAGTGTTGTATCCAGTAGGAGTAAGCCTTCACAAGACTGTAAAAGTAGCTCCACTGCTAATGCCGAATCTTGTGATGGAGAAGGGCTATCTAGAGATAGGACAGGGTTGAGTTCTACTGCTGCAATGAGCTCTTGAGGCGTGAGAGGACGTTTGGAAACCAGCATCCACTTCAGGGCACGTGTGGCTAAGATGAAGTTGCAATCTGGTTGTGACTTGATAGAATCCATAATCTCATCGTAGACTCCCGTTAGTCCTTTAGGAAGCTTGCCCAATCGAGTACGAATATCCGATTCACGCATTAGTTTACAAAGTTCTTGTAGCTGCCACTCGACCCAGAGAAACCTAAGTCATAAGTCATACATCAGTACTAATCGTTCTGCATCAGGCCAATGAGGCTTACATTCCGTTAGCATCCCTCAAAATTACCTCCTCAATACATTTCCTGAGCTCAGGGGAAACGTTTCCTAGAAGCAGCTTCTTATCTTGAATTCTCAAAGTGAGCTCCTGTCGTACATAGTTCTCAATATCCTGGGCATTATCCCTTGCCTCAATGCAGACATGCGGCAAATCTCGGAGGTGATTTTCAATATCCAGGTTATGGCGGCTGGATATAAACACATTCAAGTGATGTTTTGTTTTCCGTATTACAGATAGTAGACCTCGTAGCAAGTGACTCCGAACCTCCTCGGAACATTCATCCAGAGCATCTAATACAACCACAGGATGCTCAAAGCATTCAACCAGGTGACCCAAGAGGTTAAGGCTGGATTCAAAATTGAGCTGATTACGAGAAGATGGATCTTTCTGTTCCTTATTGTAGGCCTCCAAAGCCTCAGCACAGATGCGGGTCTGGCCATGGCTTGCTAGATCCTCTGGGGGGCACGCCAGTTGCTTGATTAGGGAAAGCAAGATCTTCTCTCTGTCTCGGCGGTCTACTTCATCTCTTTTGCAATAGAAGAATGCAACCTTATCAAACTGAGTGTTCCCTTTGAGATACTCAATTGTCGCGGAACTAGAGGTAGTTCGTCACACCATGCCCTTATTTGAGATTGATACAAAATCGATACTCACACAAGTTTTGTTTTCCCAGCGCCAGCTAGTCGAGCAAAAGAACCTCTTAGCTGTATATCTTGATAATAGTTAGGGTACAAGGCAGATTTAGCTAGGATGGCTTACGGGTTCCATGTAGCCATAATATAGCTGGCATCTTTGAATTCTCCCAACTTGTAAACTCTTTCCTTTTGAATAGCCACGTCCCAGTATGTTCAACACGACCCTCACACGCAAGATCATGGTGGCTTTGATATGGTATGGTGGAGAACCACCGAAGGATAGTGATCCTCTTATTTTCTTGTAGTAGCCATGACAATCAATATGTTAATTAGATTCCGCCCCTAGAGTTTCCCTCGTACTCACCTTCAATATTCCTGTACATCTTGTCCACATTTTTGTCGATCCTTGAGATAAGAGGCGTGAAATCCTTCAGGAGTTCCTGAAGTTTAAAAAACTCCTCTAATTGAATCACCGTTTAGAATAATAATGGAACTAGGATAAAGTGAAAATATCTACCTTTGTTATGTTCACGTGTAGCTGAATGATCTGTATCTCACTGGCACGTTACACACACATAAATGCAGAGAGGGTTTTGGGTCTCGTACAGCAATTTTCAACAGCGATAACAGCAGAATTGACTGCAGACTCTGGCTCGTCAATTGCTCTTATGTCTGTCAAAGTAGATTCCGGAGTTTTCAGTTTGTCAATCAATTTTCCTGGTAGGCATAATTAGCCTTGCTGGAACGCACTTATATATAGAATGATCCATCCGGCATCACAGCGCACTCTAGACAAGAACACCAGTCAAAAAAATAAACAATAGGGAATCCTACCCTGGAATACCCTGATCAACCTGCACAATGCTCGCAAGATAGCTGTGTATAAAGCAAGTAACCCCTTGCGGAGATTTTCTGTCGCCTCTTTTGCATTCTTTGGAATATCGTCAGTTAGATACAGCTGTTCATATATGGCACAGAGGCCTATTAAATTGGCAATTCGCTCCATTCCAACAATAGCTGCTGCCAGTTTTTCTTGTTGCCCAATGGCGAGCTAGATTAATTAGTAAAGTAGTCTCACACCTAGTAAATGTCAGTGGGAAGTACTACAGACCAGTAATATGAACCTAACTCCCGCCCAAGGCAGCACAGCGTGTCCTGGATCATACTGCGCGGCTATGTCTCCAACCTCCTTAAATTTGGTGATCCAGCCAATAAGTCTGTCAGCTGTTTCTTGCACGTCGAAGTCCTTACCCCCCCACTTTAGCTTCAGCCGACTTGCCATATTGGCCTCTTTTGCCTGAGTTGCCGCTTGAAAAACACCCTGCAAAGTCTCCAGTTTGTCTGTACCCAGCTTCTGTTTAAGTTCTTCTGGAAGTTTATTGTGAGCGGTGGTCCATAGGTCGTTATCCCCCCTTTCTGCACTGGGATCATGTGGTGTTGTCTGCTGTGAAGCTGTAGTAGCGGGTCTAGGTGAAGGGCTTCGGTGGAGTAGCTTAAAAGGCTTAAGGATTTTGTCCCTTTTCTTCTCGCGAGGCGTACCACCAGATTGAGACGAACTATTCTGCGATCCCCCGTCCTCCCCGGTCTTCCCAACCCCAAACAGTTGAAGCATTTATAGGTGGTTAAATTTGGGGTTACTGTTGCTGATAGGATATTCTTAGGCTATATAGAAAGAACCCCTCTTCACTGCTGGTACACGCCAAGCAATTACAAGTTACTGAGATATACGGAGTATACTGTCCAGATGGCCGACAAAAGTGACGGGACACCCTTGAGAATGGCGCTTGGTATTCTCGTACCCAGACTCTCTGCGCTGCCAAGACAATTAAATAAAATTGTGCGACTAAGGCGGGAGAGTCTGGGTACGAAGCGCCATTCTCAAGGGTGTCCCATTACTTTTGTTGCGTCCGGCGCACTTTTTACCCCTCGCCCATGAGATACGTTCATAGAGGGCACAACTTAGAGATTGACGACCAACTGGTGGAGTCTTGGGGGGTATTCACTGGCAACCTAGAAACACTCTAAACTCAGACCCAGTAATCGCACATACAGGGTATGGAATTGCAAAACTCTAGCGTTTAGTATGATTTGAAGTATCACTTGTGATAGTTTTGAGAGTCTGATAGGTTACCCCATTATTCTGTGCTGCAAGCCTGAGGGCGTATGTCCTGCTTCTTGACTCTATTTAATTTGTGAGAACCCAATGATCCAGTTCAGGGTAACTGAGAAACACCACGACAAGATAATCTTACCGTGTTTATAAAGAATTGTGTTATTCTGCTTTATTCCGCCAGTATGAAGGAATAGTATTTCACGACTATCCAGCCCTTTTCGGTAGGCTTCTGCTCTACAATACCTAGGTGCCTGTAAAAGTAATTTGATAGTAATATACTCTATATGCATTGGTGAAAGGCAGTGGCACTCACAACATTCACCTTTTGTATAGACGAAGGGTTTCTTTGGCGTATATTAATCTGTAGTACCCAGTTGTGTCACTTTTACTTCAGGCGTACGTTCTTACCTGAGTAAAAAGCTCTTCGAACTCATAATAGTAAGTTCTAGCAAGGGACAACTACTACTACTACTACCGTCTCCACCGAAAGCAATGGAAAGCACTTACTTGGTAGCATGAATTCACAGATTTAAGAGGGGCATTTCTAAGTTATATCATGGCTTTGATGTACATATTCAAATTCTAGCAATAGTTGCAGCGTTACGGTACCATCGTGTAACTTAATCCTTATTTAGGTATTATTAACTCAACACCTGCAAGAATCTGACGGCTCATCATGATCAATCTGGCTCAAGTGGTGGTTTTGCTTCTTTTTTTTAAGACATAGACTCCTTCACGTAACACCCAATAAAGGGATTCTAGTATAGCCAGCCACTTATGCGTCCTTTCATCCAACTGATCCTGTAGACTCAAGTAACTCCATCTCCGCAGTTGTGCAGCTGCCCTCGAGATTCGGTCTCTCTCTTCTAGCCAGAATCCATGGCCAATTTAGTAAAAAATGCCCTAAAATAGGGGTGGTCAATTAAAAACCTGAGTGATGGTAACGCAGGTTATGCAACATCTTGGCACTGCCTTAGCACCTTGGCCTTCACCCTGATTGGCCAGTGTCATCACGCAACTTTAACGCAACCCAGAACCCATCACCGCACTCTCGAGTGCGGTAAAAAGTCTGGGTTACGTTAAAGTTGCAGTAAGACAACGATCGCCCCACCAAATACCCCCTGAACAGCAAAATCTATCTAACAGCCAAATACCTAGCGAACAGCCAAATACCCCCCGAATAACCAAATACCCTCCGAACAGCCCAATACCCTCCGAATAGCCAAATACCCCCGATCAGCCAAATACCTATGCCTCCTAACAGTCAAAAGGGTCCTCGCCATGCACTCCGTTGAGTAGGTCGAGGCATTTTATGATGGTACTGTATGTAGTTGTGCGATATAGAGCTGACTAAAGATAGGTTACCCAAAATTTTACCGCAACTTCATTTTGGGGGGGTCAATTGAAAATTTGCGGTTGTGCTATATTAAGCCTAGTTTTGTCATGCCAAGGCGTTGCATAACCTGCGTTACCATCACTCAGGTTTTTAATTGACCACCCCTAATATATGCTATCTCTACCACATTAGCCAGGTAAGTCACTGCTCGGCGGCATGGGCACGATACACGAAGGAATAGCGTGGGAGTGGAATTGTTACGGGAGACGATTTATATGTGCAATGGCTACAGCGAGCGACTTCTGTTGTGCACTGACCTTTCCGGCGCCGAGATGTACAGTTGGTTAATGGTTAAGCAAATGGTTCTGAAATCAGGGTAACACTTTATGTTTTGACTTGAGTTTAATCTAGCTAGGCCTCTACTTAAGTTGAGCATTGATTTACTTACCTAGGCCTCGACAGCTTCGAATCCTCTAGAGGAGGATGGTCAAGAGAATCAACGGATAGCTTGGGTCAAATTATTGGAAGTGCATGGGCCGCAATAAAAAAAGCCCAAGGCTTCACCAGTACGTATAGGTGTGGGAGATATATTAGATATCAGATCCTATGACTGGCTGCAGTCTGTATGATTCAAATATCATCTTAGAACAGTTTAGTATTGCTCAAATACCATTTCTGTCCCTCGGCCACAGCTGCATCAGGGTTAGCAACTGGAAGTCATATGTGAGCAGAACCAGAGGTTGGACAGACAGCGTAGTATTATTGGTAACGACTGCCGTGGGCTTACTTTCAATATAGATTACGTCGACGAGTAGTCAGACTCGTGATGTGTCTGTTATTTTACCTTCGTTTCCTGTTTATTATTGTCTGGCCAAATTCGATATATATAGTTTAATTGGGCCCTCCACAAACATATGTACTTCTCGGTTTTAAGTATAAGATATGTACCAGGGGTGATAGAAATGTTCAGAGCCCGTTGCCGCGAGACGCCTACCAAATTATTCATATAGTAACTCATATGGTGTACTTTGGATGCACGTCAAAGATACATACTAAGTAGCAGTACTTTATTAATACCTTGTATCCATGCCATTGAGAAAACTGTCTGACATGGCAATGAAGGTAGTGAATATAGATCTGCAGCTGATATACCCCCCGCAACGAATGCCCTCAAGCTTTGGTGGTGCCGAAATTTTAGCACTGCGAGGAGGTACTTTGTACGCACTGATGCTGCTTCACAGAATGGCGAAACGTTAATGCTAGCTGCAGATGCAGATTCAACATATCCAGTCACTTTTACCTGCCTCGGGGATTTTCTAGCTATTTACTAGGAATCAGCCACAGCTGAGTGCCCAGTTTCTATGTAGTACATACCATAGTTAACATATCCCATGGGTATCTGACGATAACAAAAGTGTGAGCAATCTGAACTTCCAACAAGATCGAATTACTGAGCATGACCCCGTAGCATGGGGGTTTCTGTTGTCATATCATACCTATTCTCATTAATCAGTCGAAGTATGAGAGGTAGGCTATAGTACGCAGCCTAATATAAATAAGTCCAGATAATAAATGGAAACGCTCATGTGGCTGGCTAACGGCTAATGTTAATTTATGTATATTTAAAGTCCCGGTGGTGCTGGCCAATGATTGACCGTGTGCCAAATATATGGGTCATTTATACCGTGCCATTTATAGAGTACAGTGCTCATGCATTAACCGTCTTCATATATTCATGCGCCGTGTCCTAATTGTCAGTCACATTAGTTCTATAGATACTCCGTAGTACCCCGCAGAGTAAATTAAAGGAGTACTACTTAGGTTCTCGTGAATTATTCAAGTCCCAACGGAATATATTAGTATGTCTTTACACAGGCCCAACTCGCCCGTCCCGTAGATCACCACATCAGCAATAGGTTCCATGGAAATGGTGAATGGATGGATGCATGGCTGTACGTGAGCATGTCGCACGGCATGGGACCTGAGGCTTGCATTGGTGCCGACGTGGAGTGGATTGGCTAGGTTGAGAAATCCATCCTCACGGAAGGCGGTTAAAGGCCGCACAGGTACGTAACCTCTACGATGATAAGGAGGTAAATTGAGCTTATGTAAAAAGTTTCTAAAACGCTCCCAGCATCCAGAAGAGCCCACGCCAATTGGGTCGTGGCATCTCGAGGCTCGTCGTCGCCGCCGCGTTGCGCTTGGGAGGTTGGCACGTTTTCGGTATGGTACCTAAGTACTAGTACCAGTACGTAGACGAGATTAAGTTTGGTTACTGGGGCGATAGGGCATACTTAGGTAGGGATTGGTTGCACGTTGCTGGATGCCTGTCACGATCACCAATTACCGAGCTGGAATTGGCTGGTGCAAGAGGCAAAGAGAACTGAGAGCAAAGCATGGAAACAAAAATATTCGCAGAAACACCAATCATGCAGCTGGCCCTTTGGCCAATACTTGTGCCTGTGAGAGATTCTCGGTCGCTGTGACTTGTCGTGGCTCGTTCATCTCGAACCGCTGCTCCATCGATGCCCATGGTTGTTACTGTACAATACGTGCGTATTTCGGCCATCCAACACATACGCACATACACGATTACGATAACACAACTAGCAGGCGTACTGGCACACAAGGACATGTGTTGTGCATGTAGATTTGGCAGTTCTACCTCGTGAACTCAGACTGTCCCCGGCTTTCTCTGATATTCGGGTTGACGAGGTTCCTTTATAGCGAACTTCCGGATTTTGTGTCTCTGGAACCTTTTGCAGCATACGGTTAACCTGGCCGAACCGAGGACGATTATTGGATCCCACGTCCTGCCTGCAATTGCTTTCGCCAATTGCATTGATCGACTGGAGCAAAGCTCTACCAGTGTTGTCGTGTCGATAGGAGCAGAATTCAAGCTCTATCCACCAACACGGAGACTCGACTTTCGAACTTGCGTCGTTATATTGCCGACACTCCACAAACCAGCTGTTGAACCGACAACTCCTTTTTCACTCGTTCCGGGTTCCTGGAACCCCTCATCGGCTTTTCATTCATTAATCCTGCCCGCCCTCTTACATTTACGCTGCCTCTGACCCAGATCTTTCGATTTCCCAGAAGCCATCAGGTATTCCTGGGGAATAGCAAGGTACGGTACACTCTTTTTCGGCTGATTGCGAGGGGGAGAGTGCCTAGAGAGGAGTTTTGTATCAAGGTTTCGAGACACATATAGAACGTTTCGCTGTTGGAGGTAATTTTACTTTTCGCTGTGTTTATTGGCACAGGAGCTGAACTACAGCCCTGCCTCCCTTGTCTCTGGGGTGACAGTCCGTGCCCAAGGGGCCTCTTCGCTCACGGTCTGGACTGCCCACTGTTCCTCTCTCTCGCTATCGCTTTTTGCGGGGAGAATCTGTGCGAATTTGATGAGTTAGCGTTCTTGCTGAGGATATCGCTGGTGCAGAGTGTTGAGCAAGCCGGCATAGCGGTCGCCGGCGGTTATATTACGGTAGCAGCTAACACGAAAGGGGTAATTGACAGGCTGCCTCACGAGAACCTCATTTCAGCTCACGGGAGTCATCTCCAGGGATTACTTCTCCGCACGCTTTTCACGACCCCGGGACCGGCGACACGGCGAGAGTGAGCGCGAGGGACAGGCTACTGTCTTGATTATTCACCTGCACGTCGGCGACGATATTCAGATTTCAGATTTCAAATTTCTCTCAGAACTATATAGCAGAACCACTGGGGTTACCACTGCACTGGTCACGGCAATCAGCAGCTGACTCGGGCATCTGACTGGGTAGTGGGCACCCGTCCATTTCGGCATAACTACAGTAGTCGAGCCTGAAAGGCGCACTTTTACCAGACAGTTATTGATTCCAGTTCCCCCCCCCGTTGTACGGCGCTTGCTACGTCCTTGTTCACGACTTATTGGGTGTGTCATAGAAAGGGAAGCGAAAAAAATCGGTGATGGGATCGGAGCTCGATAAGATTCGGCATAATATGAGGAACGTGGAGCAGCAGCAGCTCCAGCAACAGCATCACCCGTCGTCCTCAGCATCGACATGTAGGACCCCGGGAATGGCGGGGAAGAAAGCCTTAGTGACGTTCAGAATGTAAGCGGCTCCCTAAAGGGGTGGTGAGATGAACCTGACAATAAGACCACACAGTTCCCTGCCGCATAACCACCGCCCTCAGCCGCAGAAGATTCAGCTATTCGGTTCATGGACGTCTTACACTACCTCCATTCCCATGGAACGGGACGTACGAGCTGGTCACGGCATCTGGAAGAGTGGAGGTCCAAAAGGCGGCTTGGAGCAAGGTGCTGTGTATGGGTATTATTACGTGATAGACGGCAAAACTATATATTACGATCCAGCTGCTGGGCGGACAGTCAGGGACGACAGAACTGGGAGGGTGGTCAACGTAATTGAAGTCCCAATAGAGATGCCAAGTGAGGAGGACCAGAGGTTACGGGAGAAGGTGTCTATGGCGAGGATGATGTTGGAAAGGGAACAGGGAAAAGTGGAAGGGGGAGGGGATATAAGGGGCCAAGAGCGAAGCTATAACGAATTGGATTTATCAACGCAACAGCACCACCCGCGGCCATTGCCCCGACGGGCAAAGACGGATTTGATGCTGTCCTCTTCAGCTCCTCAGGCACCAGCCCCTCCCCCGCTTTCTCATCAATTACACCACCATACTGGACATTATGATTATGTATCGCCATCCCCCCATAGGGCGTCAAGAGTGGATAATGCAAGACCACGATCCTCAAAAGGTGTCCTTGAGCAGGAGAGCATGAGTAGCCTTCGGCAATATCTTACTAGGTCGGAGTCTACAGTCTCCTCTGGCGGACCTTCAGCAACGGTGGACCAGCAGCATCCGCCACCTAAATTGCTTTTGAGACGAACAACACAGGCAACTCAATTTCTTCCCTTACAGGGATCCCCAAGGCGGAAGCCAGTCCCAAAGTCGACTGTGAAGGATGCTACTTCGACTCTGCCACTGATTGCACCCCGGGCGGATGTGGCGGATACACGGAAGCCATATACATTCTTGGGCAGGAAAATTTCAATTCCCTTGCTAAACTCGCCCCCAATTCCCGGCAAGCAGCTAGCAGTCGAGAGCAATTCTCAGTCACAATTGGAACCCTTTTACTCCCCATACCCTCCACCCCCACCGCCGCAATTTTCCTCCACAGATCAGAACACACCTTCTCCTATATATCCACCAGAGTCCCGTAATTCGGAGGTGTACCCAGCTGTTTCGAAGAAGGAAAGTGGGAGTCAGCGGAAGAGATGGCCATTTTTGCCTCAATCTGCTGGAAAGTCAAAGGCTATTCCTATACCCGGAGCAGCTATATCGCCATTTGCGGAACCTGCTGCGCCTTCACCGAGGCGGAAACTGGGCAGACTGTTCTCGCTGTCATCGAAACCAGCTGCCCATAACCCCATAGCTCACCCCATAGCTCACCCCCGAGCTGAGTTGCACACTGGAAACTTTTCTGTAAATACAACATATGGCACGGGCTCCGGCACTTCGGTTGAGACTCACAGAATGCATAATACTCCTAGCCCCCTTGATATTCCCCCACCCCCCGAGTTTGTTGTTGCAGGCCGCCATCGTACACGCCCCCTCGAGCAAGAACCAGTCCGTGATGGTAGAGTCACACGGGATGAAGCAACCAGGGATGGTCGAGTTACTCAGGACGGTGGTCGGTCTCGAGGGCGTGTGGACTTTAGTATTGGTGTGACTGCTCAAGAAACTGCCCCCACGAAAAAGACAGCAAAAAAAAACTCGGATTCCCCGAATCTTGGTGGAGAAACCTTGGGAGCAGAGGCGCAAGCCGAAACGGCGTGGGAAGCGCCGCCACCGGTGGGGCCAACGACCATCGCGCAGTTAGCAAGAGAGAGGATGTATCTAGGGGAAAGTCCCGCAAGAGAGATAGCTGGGCTGGGTCTTGGGGCAGGGCTAAGAGCAGGTGGGCAAGAAGGGAGAGTCAGGGGTAGCTTTTTGCAGGATAGGGAGACGAGGTTAGAGAATATTATGCTCAGGGATGAGGATAAGAGTGCATCCGGCGGAAGGAGGCTGCCTCGTCTTGCAGGAGGTGTGCTGAGGAGTGGGTTACTAAGCGCATCACCTAGTTTGACAGACACGAGAGGTGGCGGAGGATTTGTGATGGTTGGTCATGGAATGGACGGAGGAGGTGGGGAAAGCGAGACTGGAACTGGGGAGGAATCAGGATTTGGGAGGGGTTACCTGAAGAGATACGAGGAGGCGGTTAGTACTCCAGGAACAATCATCCGCCTGGACCCGGATGAGTTTAGGCCGCGGAAAGAACCAGAGCAAGAACCCAGCGTGTCGAACAATTTGAACAGTGATGGTAATTTGGAGAGAATAGATTTAGGGAATAATTATGACAATAACAATTACATTAATACGACAAATGGCGAAGACTGGAGTGGATACGACAGCGGCAGCAGCAACAGCAGGAGTAGCAGCAGCACAGAGACAGACCCTCGCTCGGCTGGACAATTGACTGTACAAACACAGGGGGTCAAGGAGCTACCGGAGGGGAATGAACCGGCAGAGCTACCGCAAACACCTTCAATAATCAAAACCACCACTTTACACTATACCTCTAGCTTTCTTGATACGGCTATAAATACCTCTCCAATCACCATAATACCGAGCCGTTTAAGCAGCTGTGGAGATAACCGCAACTGTGCCGGAGCCGGGGATTCGTCATACCACTCATCATTCAACAGCTACAGTGGAAATTCCCTCGATGCGTCACCACGTGAACCAGCATCGCCGATATCACCAAATACATCCACCAGCAACTCTCCAGAGTCAACACCCTCGTCTCCATCACCCTCATATTCCCCCAAAACAACCATAACTGGGAACCCAAAGCCCCTTGCACACGGTTTGGACCTGGATTTCTCTACGCTTGAACTTGATTTCGAGCAGACAATCAAAGTCCCCCGTTTTAGGCCAAGGAAAAGATTAGAGTTGGGTGCGTTCAAGGGTGGGAATCGGGATATCGGACCGTATGTAGGGGATGTGATCCTGCGGAATCAAGTACAAGAAGGAGAAGAGGTGGCGTATGCGGACGACGATGATGAAGTTGAAGTTGGGTGGAATGGGGTGGCGATTGCAGATGGTGGGGATGGGCCAGAAGGTGATGAGGGAGTGACAGTTGATGGCGGTGGGGGGGGTGTGGAGTTACTGGCTGGAGAAGGGGATGGGGGGGTTTATCGTAGCCCAGGGAGTGGGAGGGTCAGGTATTTGAAGAGTTTGAGGTGTTTGAGGGATGAGGTGCAAGGAGAGTTAGATGGGAGGAGGGAGATGTGGGAGGAGCTGGGGTGGTTGGGCGGTGCGGTGGTGTAGTGCCCTAGTGTTTTGGGATTTATTTGCATGAGCATGAACTTTGATTGATCCAGCGGAGGATATATACATGTTGGGTCTTTTGCTGATTAATTTAGTTGTTTGCTTGGCGAATTGGAGCAGAGGTGTCTGTCTATGTATGTATGCTCATCTGCTGTTGGCTGTTTGCTGCCGGGGGGGCCTTGTCTGTTTATGCTGCGTTTCTTTTTTATATACACCATTGGACTTTTGTATGTGGGGTTGTGTTTTTCTTGCTTGGAGCTTTTTGCATATGGATGGCATTTCTTGAGCTCGTGCCAGCGTTTTTCATTTTTTTTTTCATTTTTTTCATCTTTTTGGGGGGCAATATCGGTGGTGGGTTATGTCCGGGGTGTTTATATACTTAAAGGGTAAGTAGTCAGATAACTTGATTTGACTTGACAGCTGCTTGGAGGCCCTAGTAGGACTTGGGATATATTCTTTGGGGTTTTCTTGGTTTTTTTTTATTTGTTTGAATTTGGGGCGGGGGTTGGGCCTAGGCATTTTATGTTTTGGGGCTTGGTTTGATACGGTACATGTTTATATATATAATTATATATTAATATGTAAGTACTGTATACTGTACTGATACTTTATTACTTGTGCTATCATGTATCATGTGGATATGACATTGCTTCCATATATCTCAAATGTGATGTACATTTCAGGATGTACCTAGATCAACCGTTGTTCTCGTGCCCAGACCGATTTCGTGGAACATCTTTTCCTATCCCCCGATTGATTCCACCAACTCCCTACCTACCTACCTACATACCTACATACCTACCTATAGGCATACCCAGGATGGCTATCTACTGAATGCGCTGCGTACGGGAAGGGAAGATACTGCACAGACACGGACGGCCACCCGACCCAGCCCTCTGCAGCCAAGCTATTGAGCACAAAAAGCTGCCACATCAGACAACTGGTACCTACCTATCCTATCCAATTGCAAATCTCGGAAACCACGGAGGGAAAAGGGGAAAGGAAAAGGAAAAGGAAAAGGAAAAGGAAAAGGAAAAGGGATGAACCAACTTAAAGGCCTTAAAGACCGATTCCCGAGTCGGGATCGGTCGAGTAGTTCCCCTGGCACTGGCACTGGCACTGGTACCAGTAGCAGCTCGAATTCAACGATCACGGGGTTGGGGTTGAGGACGAAGGCTGTACGTCCCATTAACCCCCCCCTCCCCTCCCCTCCTCCCCCCCTTCCCCCCTCTTCCCCCTCCCCGCTCCCGCCCTATCCCCATTGACAACTCGCTAATTGAATTGACTTGACATAGACCTCCTTCGTCTCCTCCAAAAACCCCGGTAACTCGAGTACAGATACATTTACCCCCGTACGACCACTCACGGCGTTACGGGACCCGAAGGAGTTTGCGCCGCCCCCGAAGCGGAGGCCGACGGCTTATCGCCCCGGGAGTGATAGCTATCAACAACGACAGCAGCAGCAGCAGCAACAGCAGGGGGAGGTGGAGGAAGAGGAGGAGGAGCGCCCCCAATTGAGCCCGGCATTACCACCCCGGAGACCAAGAGCAGATACAGATATACCCCCACCCACGGCTAGTTCTCCCGATTTGACGCTGTTCAGGAAACGTCCTCCACCACCACCCCCGCCAAAGAGGTTGAATTCGTATACTGGTTTTGGTGGGCGGACAGAAGAAGGCTCTGTCTCTACACCGCCTGCGAGAGCGTCTACCGAGCCGACGGGAATACCACCACCGCTTCCCCCACGCCCATCACCGATAACTGGGGCTATGGCTAGGAGAGGGACGGTTCCTGGGGGTTCCAGTAGTAGTACAGATTTACGCAGCACCATAGGGAGGGGCGGTGGGGGGGATGTATATCTCGAAAGCGAAAATGAACCACCATCCCCAACCCGCCGACGCCCACCGCCGCCACCACCCAGTAGTGTCCCCGGGACTGAAGGTGCGATCTCCAGGCTAGGAAAAGTAGGCATCAGCGTGCCTTCACTTGGAATTAATGCACCCCCACCTCCACCCCCACCCCCAACCAGACCCCGCCCCGGTGCAATGAGTACAGTGGATACCCTAAAAACCGCACATACCCTCGCAGCCAGAGACCCTACGAAACCTCTTACCCTCGGAGAGATGAAAACCGCATACACCCTCGGACGAGAAATTGAGACGAGACATCCTGGAGTGGGAGGGAAGATGTTTAAGGCTGCTGCAGCTGCCGAGGGCGGAGGAGGCAGCGGCAAGTGGGGCGCTGTAGGTGCTGGAGGGGGGTTGTTGGGGAAGAAGGCCCCGCCTCCGCCGCCGCCACCGCCGCCAGTTGGAGCGAGGGGGTGGTGAGGGGAGAGGAGCGTGGGGGATTATCTGAATGGGCAAGGAGGATACAGGAATGGCCTGCCAGGGGTCGGTAGAGCGTTAAGTTGAATTAAAAAGACTCGTTTTCTCCTTTGCTACTACATTGCTACATTGGATGGATGCCCTTGTATTACATGCACTATGTACTCTACCTACAATACAATACAAATAAATGTGCATCTATCCCACCACCACAAACAACCATTTAATCTTAATCTAATTCTAATTTGGTGCAATTAAGTGTTCTGTGAAGCAGGATACCCACCCTCCCCCCCCCCAGACAGACAGACAGACAGACATCCACCCATCCAGGTACAATCCGACCCTGAAGTAAACATACATACATACATACATACATACCTACCAGTCAGCACATTAAAAGGGTGTCAAAGGGAGAATAAACCAAATAATGGCCGGGC
>Ga0307514_10001925_pt1 | contig 22740 bp, 18 predicted proteins | sample 16_EM_MG_FD_203088 | JGI IMG/M metagenome (GOLD analysis project Ga0307514, IMG submission 203088) | Populus trichocarpa ectomycorrhiza microbial communities from riparian zone in the Pacific Northwest, United States - 16_EM | ecosystem: Host-associated > Plants > Roots > Unclassified | place...
GCGGCCCTGCATGGCGGCATTGATATCCTGGTCAACGCGGCCGCATTCGGTGTCTTCGAATGGCTGGAGGCGATGGACTACGAAAGCCAGTGGCGCAAGACGCTGACGGGCGAAGTCGACATCGTGTTCCTGGCCTGCCAGGCGGCCTGGCCACATCTGAAGACTCGGGGCGGCAGCTCGGTGATCAATTTCGCCTCGGCCAACGCGCACATGGCGCTGCCCTTGTCGCCCGCGCTGGCGCATTGCGCGGGCAAGGGGGCGGTGCTGGCGATGAGCCGCCACTTGGCGATGGAGGGCGGGCCGTTCGGCATCCGTGTCAACACCATCTCGCCAGCCCTGGTGGAGACGGCCGCCACGCGTTACCCGCTGGACCACATTCCCGGCTTTCGCGAGAAGGTGCTGGAGAAATGCATGATCAAGCGCATCGGCCAGCCCGAAGACATTGCCTGGCTGGCGATCTATCTCGCCTCTGACGAATCGGGCTGGGTCACCGCGGCCGACTTCAACATCGATGCCGGGGCCACCGCCTGGTGAGCCTCTTCAGCACGCCTCGCTGGCAATCGCCTTGAGCTGCTGGCGCAGCCAGGTATGCGCGGCGTCCTGGTCGTTGTGGCGGTTCCATTGCATGACCAGTTTGAGCGGCGGAATGTCGAAGGGCACGGGCAGCAGGCGCACGGGCAGCAGGCGCTGGTACATCTGCGCGAGTTGCGTGTGCATGGTGGCGATGCGTTGCGTGCCCACCACCAGCAGAGGCAGGGCATTGAAAGTGCTGGCGGTGACGACCACGTTGCGTGCCATGCCGTGCTCGGAGAGAAACCAGCTCTCGAAGGTCGGCACGCGGCGTTCGCCAAACCCTGTGGCCACGTGCCGGGCGGCCATGTAGTCGTCGAAGCTGAGAGTGTCGCGGGCGTAGCCGGTCCACACCACGCAGGTGTAGCCTTCGCTCAACAGGGCTTCCTGCGGATGCGCGGCGCTGGCATTGCGGTCGGGGTAGATCGCGATGTCGACTTCGCCGCGCTCCAGCTTTTGCACGTTGCTGTCGCCCAGGCCCACGATGTCGATGGATATGCCCGGCGCCTCCGATTCCAGCCGTTGCGCCAGCGGCGTCAGCAGCACCGTGGTGGCGTAGTCGGAGGCGTTGAAGACGAAGCGGCGCTGCTCGCGGCTGGGGTCGAAGTCGGACTTGGCGGCCAGCGTGGCGCGCGAGCGCAGGATGATGTCGCGCACCGGCTCGCGCAGGCTTTGCGCCAGAGGCGTGAGCTCCATGCGCCGGCCCACTTGGGTCAGCAGCTCATCGTCGAAATGTTCACGCAGCCGGCCGAGTGCGCTGCTGATGGCCGATGCGCCGATGTGGAGCTGTTCCCCGGCGCGCGTGATGCTGCAGGTCTCCAGCAGTGCGTCCAGGGTCACGAAGAGATTCAAGTCGAAATGGCCTAGACGCATGCGGTGCTTTCTGTTTTTCTACGGGGTTGATTTTGGCGCACGGATGGCTGTGAGCAGTGGCCGGCGGCTGGTATCTGTTTTGGCGATGCCGGACATCCACCGAATCGGGAGATGGATGTTCCATTGCCTCATACCATCCATGGTGCATCCGGCGGCAAGTCCGGCCAGCTCGGGGCATGATTCAACGGAGACAAAAAGATGAAATTGAAACCCACGCTGGCGGCATTCGCCGCGGCGGCGACCATGGCATGGCTGCCCTGGAGCGCACAGGCCCAAGCCGCAAACTGCAATCGCAACTGCCTGGGCGCGATGGCCGATCAGGTCCTGGCCTCGATCGTCGCACGCAAGCCGGCGAGCTTGCCATTGAGCACCGAATACGCTGCAACCGAAAACAACCAGCCGGCTGCCTTGCCCATGATGACGCTGTGGAACACCATGACCGCGGTGAAAGCCAAATACTATGTGATCGACCCCGTGTCGGAGCAGCTGTTCCTGATCGCGACGCTTGCCGAAGGCGCGCACGACGTGCTGCTGTTCGGTCGCCTCAAGGTACAGAATCACCAACTGACGGAGATAGAGCTTTATACGGACCGCTCGCGTGCCAACGGCGGTTTCCAGTTCGATGCCGCCGGCGTGGCGCACTTTCCCGCGGCGTGGACCGTGCCCTTGAAGCCGCAGCAGCGTGTGTCGCGCAAGGTCTTGCTCCAAGCTGGCTTGAGCATTTTCGACACCGGTGTGGACAGCCCGCCTGTGGCCGAGGATTGCCTGCTGATGGAGAACGGCAAGGTCGTGGGCGAAGACCCCGAAGTGCTGAAGTATGTGGGCGCCCCGGATGGCAAGCCCGAGACGCGGCGCAATCCCGATGGCACGGTACCGATTGCCTGCGGGGTTCCGCCATTTCGGCCGACCGATCCGCTCGCGCGCACCGACATCATTGACGATGAGTCCGGTGTGGTGGTGAGCCTGGCCATGGTGTCGGGCAATGTCGAACCCTACGTCATCACCAAGCCCACGGATTCGGCGTTCGTGCCCTTTGCCATGCTGCAGCCTTACGAGGACATGCTGAAGGTGCAGCGGACATCCGGTCTCTACCATGGGCCAACGCTGCGCGTGATGCCGGCCACGCTGGCGGTGGCCCAGCTCCACCGTGTGTTCGACGGGAAAGTCCAGGGCATGATGATGCTGCAGAACATGGCTCCTATCGGTGCCAGATCGCCTTGGGCGCTGGCCAAATAAGCTGCCTGCCGGCCACTGCAAGAGATCAGCTTCTACAGGGCGGCCTGCAGCCAGCGTGTCAGGCTGGCGGCCACGGCCTCGGGCCGCTCCATGGGCGCCATGTGGCCCGCGTCCGGTATCACGTCGAACACAGCGTGCGGCACCAGCCGGTGCATTTCCGCATGCTGCGCGGGTGAAGCCCAGCTGTCTTGCGCGCCGCATTGCAGCAGCGTGGGCACACGCAAGCCGCGCAGCACGTCGGAGGCATCGGGGCGGTCCAGCAGCGCCTGGATCTGACTGGCGAACACGTCGGCGGTCTTGCGCGCGAACATGGCCAGCACGGCCTCGGTCAATGCCGCGTCGCCCAGTCGGGCCGGGTGCACCATGCCTTGCACCCAGGTTTGCGCCATGGCGCGCACACCTTGCGTTCGTGCCAGCGCCAGCAACTGGTGGCGCTTGGCGGCTTCTTGCGCACCCGCGTCGCCCGCGGGGCGGGCCAGGTAGCCGGTGTCGAGCAACGCCAGCCGCGTGACGCGTTCTGGCGCCAGGCGCACCACTTCCAGCGCGACCCGGCCGCCCATGGAGTGGCCCGCCAGGGCAAAGCGCGGCGGCGCCTGCTGCAGCAGCTGGTGGGCCATGTGCTGCAGGCTTTGCGCCGACCGGTGGTCGGCCACCCAGGGCGTCACGTCGGCGGGCAACCAGGGGAAAAGCGGCGACCAGACTTGGGCGTCGCACATCAGCCCGGGCACGAGAACCAGTGTTTGCATGCTGCTCTTTTTCGATTTTTTACGATGGGCCTACTTGCCCATCTTGGCCGGGTCCTTCACGGCGGTGAAAGTCTGGAATTCAGTGTTCCAGAGCTGGCCGCCCAGCCGCTCGACCTTGCGCACATAGATGTTGTGCACCACGTCGCGGGTTTGCGGGTCGATCGTCATCGGGCCGCGCGGGCTTTCGAACGACTGGCCCTTCATGGCCTGCAGCAGGGCGTCGCCACCTTCACCCTTGCTCGCCCGGGCGGCCTCGTAGATGACGCGCATGCCGTCATAGCCGCCGACCGCCATGAAGTTGGGCCGCGCGCCCTGGTTGGCCTTGCCGAAGGCTTCCACAAAACTCTTGTTCACGGCGGAGTTGTGCGCTGCCGAATAGTGGTGCGCCGTGACCACGCCCAAGGCCACGTCGCCCATGTTGTCGAGGATGTCGTCGTCGGTCACGCTGCCCTCGGCGATCACACGGATGCCGGCCTTGTCCATGCCACGCTCGGAGAACTGCTTCATCAAAGCCGTGCCCACGCCGGCGGGCACGAAGGTGAACAACGCGTCCGGCTTGGCGTCGCGCACCTTCTGCAGAAAGGGCGCGAAGTCGGGGCTGCGCAGCGGCACGCGCAGCGTCTCCACGACCGTGCCGCCCAGCGCCACGAAGCGCTGGCCGAACCAGGTCTCGGAGTCCACGCCCGGCGCGTAGTCGCTCACCAGGGTCACCACCTTGTGGATGTTGTTCTTCGCCGCCCAGTCGGCGAGCACCGTGACCACCTGGGGCACGGTGAAGCTGGTGCGCACCACGTAGGGCGAGGCTTCGGTGATGCTGGCGGTGGCCGCCGCCATCACCACCATGGGGGTTTTGGACTGGGTGGCGATGGGGGCGGTGGCCATGGCCAGGGGCGTGAGCCCGAAGCCGGCGAGCACCTGCACCTTTTCGGCGGTCACCAGTTCTTGCGCCAGGCGTTTGGTGATTTCGGCCTGGCCGGTGTCGTCCTTGACGACCAGCACCACTTTCTTGCCGGCCACCGTGTCGCCGTTCTGCGCCATGTACAGGCGCACGGCGGCTTCCAGTTGTTTGCCGGTCGAGGCGAAGGGGCCGGTCAGCGGCAATATCAGCCCGACCTTGAAGGTGTTGTCCTGCGCCAGGGCGAGGCCAAGGCTGCCGGCCAATGCCGCGGCGGCCACGGTGCGAAGAAGCTTGCGCTTGTGCATGGGTTTGTCTCCTGATTTTTGATCTGCCGGTGCATCGAAAGGCTGAGCCTGACGCACGTTGGCAGTGTGCACGGGCGGTGTGAAGACGTCCAATGCAAAGCCTGGGTGACCTATGCGATTTGCTTATTGCGGAATTCCCGCATGCAAGGTGTCGGCCGCCTGCCGGAAGGCTTCTTGCAACAGCGCGGCGGCGGGCGTGGGCAGGTAGTTGCCGCGTTGCATCACGCCGATGCGCCGGTTGAAGTACCGCGCCTGCAGCGGCAGCTCGACCAGCAGGCCGGCCTGGATTTCGCGCGCCACCTGGCGCGGCGACATCAGGGCCAGGCGGTCGCTGCTGGCCAGCATGGCCTGCATCATCAGTGCGCTGTTGGAACGCAGCTGGTCGGCCGGGAAGGGCATGCCCGCGGCCTGCAGCGCCTGCGCCAGCGCGGCCTCGGCGGGGGTGTTGGGCATAGGCAATACCCAGCTTGCGTGGTACAGGTCGGGCCAGGCAAGAGGGCGCCGCCGGCCTCGCTTCTGCGCGAGTGGATGGCCGGCGCGTGCGATCACGGCCAGCCGGTCGTCGAACAAGACTTCTTGCGTGATGTCCGCCGACGGCGGGTTGCCGCGCAGCGCCCCGACGATGAAGTCCAGCTCGGCGCGGCGCAACTGCTGCACCAATGCGTCGAAGGTGCCGTCGACGATGACCAGGCGCACGGCGGGCTCGCTGGCGAGCAGATGCTCCACCGCCGGCGGCAGCAGCATGCCGGTAGAAAACGGCAGCGTGCCCACCACCAGGTAGCCTTGCAGCGCGCCCCTGTCGGTATGCCATTCTTCGCCGGCCTGGCGCAGTTCGGCCAAGACCAGGCGCACGGCCTGCAGCGTGTCTTCGCCGGTGTCGTCCAGCTTGAGCCCGCTGCGGGAGCGGATGAAAAGCGCGGCGCCGGCCATGTGCTCCAGCTGTGCCAGTGACTGATGCACCGCCGACTGGCTGATCCCCAGGCGTTCCGAGGCCTGGCTTTCGCTGCCGAGTTCGGCAATGGCCTGCAGTGCCAGGACGTGGCGCGGGCCGGCGCCGCGCGCCAACGGGCTGGTGTGCCAGTCGCCTGGTGGCGTGCGCCGGTAGCGGTGCCTGTCGGCCTGGGCCAGCAACTGCAGCGCCCGTGTGGCACGCAAGGCCAGTTGCTGCCCTTGCGGGGTGGGCCGCATGCCGCGCCCGGTGCGCTCGAAGAGCGGAGTGGACAGCGCCTTCTCCAGTTTCGCCACGGCCCGCGCCACCGATGACTGCGCCACATGCAGCAAGGTTGCGGCCTTCTGGCTGCTACCGGTTTCGGCCACCGCCACCATGAAACGCAGCAGGTTGAGATGGGGAAGGAAAAGCATGGGGCCGACTATAGGGACTATAGGGCTGGCGCCATGCTTCTCCGGTTCATCGGGTCAATGGTTCATCGGCTCAGCGGTCCGCTGCTTTGGCCGCGGCCAGCACCTGGGGTGTTGCCGCCGAGCCCTGCGCCGGCACATCCCAGCCGCCACCCAGGGCCCGGATCAAGGTCACCGTCGACTGGTACTGTGCCGAGCGCACGCCCAGCGCCTGGCGCCGGTTGCGCAGCTCGCTGCGGCGCGCGTCGAGCAGGTCGAGCTGGCTCACCAGGCCGTTGCGGTAACGCGCGTCCGACATGCGGGTGGCCAGCGCGGCGGAGTTCACCGCGCGGTCCTGGGCCTCGGTCTGCTGGGCCAGCAGGCGCAGCGAGGCGAGCTGGTCCTCGACCTCCTGGAAAGCCGTGAGCACCTGGCCGCGGTAGGCGGCGGTGGCGCCGTCGAGCTGGGCCGTGGCCGACTGCACGCCGGCTTCGCGGCGGCCGCCGTCGAGGATCGGCAGCGACAGCAGGGCACCCAGGCTCCAGGCACGGGCCGACCACTTGAACACGTCGCCGATGTCGGGCGAGGCGAAGCCGCCGGCGCTGGTGAGCGACACGCTCGGGAACCACGCGGCCTGGGCCACGCCGACGCGGGCCTGGGCGGCCAACAAACTGCTTTGTGCTGCGGCCACGTCGGGCCGGCGTGTGAGCACGGTGGCTGGCACGCCGGCCGGGATCACCGGCAGCGCGGTGCGCCATTCGGCGTTGTCCAGGTTGTCGAGGCTGAACTGCGAGGCCGAGTCGCCCACCAGCACGGCCAATGCGTGTTCCAGCGTGGCGCGTTGGCGGTCGAGCGCCAGCGCGTCGGACTCGGTGGAAGCCACCTCGGTGGTGACGCGGGCCACGTCGAGCTCGGCCACGTCGCCGGCCTGGAAGCGGCGCTGCGTGAGGTTCAGCGTGTCGCGGTAGGCGGCCACGGTTTCGCGCACCAGCGCACGTTCGGCATCGATGGCGCGCAGCGACAGATAGGTCTGCGCCACGTTGGCCTGTACCAGCAGGCGCGTGCTTTGCAGCAGCGCGGCGCTGGCATTGGCGTCCAGGCTGGCGGCGTCGGTGGCGCGCGCCAGGCGGCCGAACAGGTCGACCTCGTAGGACAGCTGCGCCTGGGCGGTGAACAGCTTGCTTGGTGTGCTGCCATAGGTGGTGTTGGCACCGGCTTCACGCACGCCGCTGGCGCCGAGGCCGAGCTGCACCGAGCGATCGGCCTCGCTGTTCTTCACCAGGGCCTGGGCCTGCCGCAGGCGCGAGGCGGCCTCGGCGATGCTGGTGTTCTGCTGGTTCGCGCGCTCGATCAGGGCGTCGAGCTTGGCGTCGCCGAACACACGCCACCAGGTGCCGCGGTCGCGGGCCTCGGCGGGGGCGGCCTGTACCCACTGGGCAGCGTTCTGTGCCGAGTTTTCCTTGAACGCGGCGGGGGCCGCGGCGATGGCGACCGGGTCGACCGCCGGGGCAGTGGCACAGCCGGCCAGCACCAAGGCGGCAAGCAGGGGCGCGAGTGCGGGGCGGTAGATTTTCGATAAAAGATTCATGATGGTTCTCCGGGAGAGATGGGTCCCCCACCGTTCGGGTTGAGCTTGGTGTCGTTGTCGTTGTCGTTGTCGTTGTCGTTGCCCCCACCACCGTTCGCCCTGAGCTTGTCGAAGGGGCTGCGCAATGGTGTGCGCGGCTTCGACAGGCTCAGCCCGAACGGGGAGGGTGACGGGGTCGATCGTTCTATTCCAGCGCCTTCAGCGGCGCCGCAGGCAACGGGTGGGCTGAGCCACCGCCACCGCCGTGCACGACCGGGTGTGCCGAGATGAAGGCCTCTTCGGTATGGGCTTCGGCGCCGTGCAGCTTCAGCGCGCGGTTGCCGGCCAGGCGGCGCATCAGCACATAGAACACCGGTGTCAGGAACAGGCCGAAGGCCGTCACGCCGATCATGCCGGCGAACACCGCCACACCCATGGCCGAACGCATTTCCGAGCCCGCGCCGGTGGACAGCACCAGGGGCAGCACGCCCATGATGAAGGCCAGCGATGTCATCAGGATCGGACGCAGGCGCAGCCGGCTGGCTTCGATCGCGGCCTGCACCGGTGTGCGGCCGGCGAACTCCAGCTCGCGGGCGAATTCGACGATCAAAATCGCGTTCTTCGCACTCAGGCCCACCAGCACAATGAGCCCGATCTGGGTGAACACGTTGTTGTCCCCCCCGTGAATGAACACGCCGGTCATGGCCGCCAGGATGCCCATCGGCACGATCAAGATGATGGCCAGCGGCAGCGTCAGGCTTTCATACTGCGCGGCCAGCACCAGGAACACCAGCAGGATCGCCAGCGGGAACACCAGGAAGGCGGAATTGCCGGCCAGGATCTCCTGGTAGGTGAGCTCGGTCCATTCGTAGCTCACGCCCTTGGGCAGGGTCTCGGCCGCGATGCGCTTGATCGCGTCCTGCGCCTGGCCCGACGAGAAACCGGGTGCCGGGCCGCCGTTGATGTCGGCCGCCAGGTAGCCGTTGTAGCGCATGGCGCGTTCCGGGCCGAAGCTCGAATTGACCTTCATCAGCGCCGACAGCGGCACCATTTCTCCGGTGGTGGAGCGGACCTTCAACAGGCCCACGTCTTCGGCGCGGGCGCGGTAAGGCGCATCGGCCTGCACACGCACGCTGTAGGTGCGGCCGAACTTGTTGAAGTCGTTGGCGTACAGGCTGCCCAGGTAGATCTGCATGGTGTCGAAGATGTCGGTCACCGGCACGCCGAGCTGGCGGGCCTTGGTGCGGTCGATGTCGGCATAGAGCTGCGGCACGTTGACCTGCCAGCTGGTGAACATGCCGGCCAGCTCGGGCGTCTGGTAGGCCTTGGCCATGAAGGCTTTCACGGCCTTGTCCATCTCGTCATAGCCCAGCGAGCCGCGGTCTTCCAGCTGCAGCTTGAAGCCGCCGGTGGTGCCCAGGCCGGCCACGGGTGGCGGCGGGAACATCACGATGAACGCGTCCTGGATGCTGCCGAAGGCCTGGTTCAGCTGGCCGGCGACGGCACCGCCGCTCTGGTCGGCGCGCTTGCGCTGCTCGAAAGGCTTGAGTGTGGCGAACACGATGCCCGAGTTCGAGCTGTTGGTGAAGCCGTTGATCGACAGGCCGGGGAAGGCAATCGCGTCTTCCACGTTCGGGTTCTTCTTGACGAGTTCACCCATGCGCTTGATCACGTCTTCGGTGCGGTCCAGCGTGGCGCCGTCGGGCAGCTGCGCGAAGCCGATCAGGTACTGCTTGTCCTGCGCCGGCACGAAGCCGCTCGGCACCGCCTTGAACAGGCCGAAGGTCACGCCGATCAGCGCGAGGTAGATCACCATCATCAGCGCCTTGCGGCCGATGACGCGCTTCACGCCGCCGCTGTAGGCTTCGGAGCCGCGGTTGAACAGCTTGTTGAAGCCGCGGAACAGCCAGCCAAAGGCCTTGTCCATGCCACGCGTCAAGACGTCTTTGGGGGCATCGTGGCCGCGCAGCAGCAGGGCGGCGAGCGCCGGCGACAGGGTCAGCGAGTTGATCGCCGAGATCACGGTAGAGATGGCGATGGTCACCGCGAACTGCTTGTAGAACTGGCCGGTCAGGCCGCTGATGAAAGCCAGCGGCACGAACACCGCCACCAGCACCAGGGCGATGGCGATGATCGGGCCCGAGACTTCACGCATGGCGCGGTAGGTGGCGTCGCGCGGGCTCAGGCCGGCTTCGATGTTGCGCTCCACGTTTTCCACCACCACGATGGCGTCGTCCACCACGATGCCGATGGCCAGCACCAGGCCGAACAGCGAGAGTGCGTTGATCGAGAAGCCGAGGATGTGCAGCACGGCAAACGTGCCCACCACCGACACCGGCACGGCCAGCAGCGGAATGATGGAAGCGCGCCAGGTCTGCAGGAACAGAATCACCACCAGCACCACCAGCAAGATGGCTTCGAGCAGGGTGTGCACCACCGATTCGATCGAGGCGCGCACGAACTGCGTCGGGTCATAGGCGATGCGGAACTCCACGCCTTCGGGCATGTTCTTGCCGAGTTCGTCCATCGTGGCGCGCACGTTGGCCGAGATGTCGAGCGCGTTCGAGCCGGGCGACTGGAACACACCCATGCCCACGGCGGAGTCGTTGTTCAGCAGCGAGCGCAGCGAATAGTCGGCCGCGCCCATTTCCAGGCGGCCGATGTCGCGCAGCCGGGTCACCGCACCGTCGGCATTGGTCTTGACGATGATGTCGCCGAACTCTTCTTCGCTTTGCAGGCGGCCCTGGGCGTTGATCGACAGCTGCATGTCCACGCCAGGCAGGCCGGGCGAGGCGCCGACCACACCGGCGGCGGCCTGGATGTTCTGGCCGCGGATCGCCGCCACCACGTCGCTGGCCGAGAGGCCGCGCTGCGCCACCTTCTGCGGGTCGAGCCAGACGCGCATCGCGTAGTCGCCGCCACCGAAGATCTGCACCTGGCCCACGCCCTGGATGCGGGCCAGCCGGTCCTTCACGTTGAGCACCGCGTAGTTGCGCAGGTAGGTCATGTCGTAGCGGTTGTTGGGCGACACCAGGTGAACCACCATGGTCAGGTCGGGTGCGCTCTTGACCGTGGTGATGCCCAGGCGGCGCACTTCTTCGGGCAGGCGCGGTTCGGCTTGCGCCACGCGGTTCTGCACGAGCTGCTGGGCCTTGTCGGGGTCGGTGCCGAGCTTGAAGGTCACGGTCAGCGTCATCACGCCGTCGGTCGTGGCCTGGCTGCCCATGTAGAGCATGCCTTCGACGCCGTTGATCTGCTCTTCCAATGGCGTGGCCACGGTCTCGGCGATCACCTTGGGGTTGGCGCCGGGGTAGGTGGCGCGCACCACCACGGAAGGCGGTGCGACTTCGGGGTATTCCGAAATCGGCAGGCTGCGCAGCGCCAGCAGACCCGAGATCAGGATCAGCAGCGACAGCACACCCGCGAAGATCGGGCGGTCGATGAAGAATTTGGAGAGATTCATTTGGGGTTCCTCAAAAGTCCATACGGCTCAGTTAGCCCGAAAACCGTTCGGGCTGAGCTTGTCGCCCTTCGACAGGCTCAGGATGACCGGGGTGACCGGTAAAAGCCCTTCGACAGGCTCAGGGCGAACGGTGTTGTGCATTGAATGGCCGATCAAGACTTCGCCACCGTGGTGCGGCCGGCCGCTTCGGCCTTCAAATCCATGGGCACTTCCTGTGGCGCGATGAGGGCGCCGGGGCGCACCCGCTGCAGGCCGTTGACCACCAGCTTTTCGCCGGCGTTGAGGCCCTTGCTGATGATGCGCATGCCGTTGACCGAGCCGCCGAGCTGCACTTCGCGGTAGGCCACGGTGTTGTCGGCGCCGACCACCAGCACGAACTTCTTGTCCTGGTCGGTGCCCACGGCGCGCTCGCTCACCAGCAGGGCCGATGCGGACTGGGCCTGGCCCATGCGCAGGCGCGCAAACTGGCCGGGCATCAGGCTGCCGTCCTTGTTGTCGAACACCGCGCGTACCCGCACCGTGCCGCTCTTGGCGTCGACCTGGTTGTCCACCAGTTGCAGCTTGCCGGTGAACGGCGTGTCGGCGCTGGCCGAGGTGCCCATCTGCACGGGGATGTTTTCCAGCGCATGCATGTCACCCTGGCCACCCTTGCCGTTCAGGCTTTTTAATGCGCGGGCCACCACACCCTCGTCGGCGTCGAAGCTGGCATAGATCGGGCTGATCGACACCAGCGTGGTCAGCACCGGTGCACCCGGGCCGGCGGCGACCAGGTTGCCCACGGTCACTTCGAGCTTGCCGACGCGGCCGGCCACCGGGGCGCGCACCTGGGTGTAGCCCAGGCTCAGCCGGGTGGTCTGCAGCGCGGCCTGCGCGGCGCGCAGATTGGCTTCGGCTTCGCGCAGGGTGTTCACCCGGTCGTCCAGTTCACGCTGGGCGATGGCGCGTTCGTCCCACAGGCGTTTGGCGCGTTCGTGTTCGCTGGCGGAATAGGTGGCGCGGGCTTGTGCCGCGGCCAGTTGGGCTTCGGCACGGTCCACGTCGGCCGCATAAGGTGCGGGGTCGATGGTGATCAGCAGGTCGCCCTTCTTCACCAGGGCGCCTTCGCGGAAGTGCACGGACTGCACGGCACCAGCTACCCGCGAGCGCACGTCGACGCGTTCCACGGCTTCGAGCCGGCCAGAGAACTCGTCCCAGGCATTGACCTGGCTTTCGGCCACGGTGGCCACGGAGACAGGAATGGCCGGCGGCGTGGCCGGGGCCAGGCTGGCAACGGCGGCCGTGCTTTGCATGCCAAAGACGATGGTGACCGCGGCGGCCACAGCGGTGAGGGCGGCGGCGGTGGTCCAGAGTGCGCCGCGGGAGGAAAGGGAGAGCTTGGTTGTCATGGTGCGTCCTTTGAAAAAGCGAAAACAGAAATTGCGGAAATTGAGATGGCAATGCAGCGGCGCAACCCTGCGTGTGTGCGGGGCGGGCTCCGGGTGAACGGGCAGGGGAGGGGCGGCTATGAGCTGCCGGGTCGGCCGTCGTCCGGACGGTCGCGGCTGCCAGCCTTGGCCCGGCCCTTGACGGCGCCTGCCGGCACATCGGGCTGCGCCGGCTTGGCGGTGGCTTCGAAGAAGCTGCGGAACTGCTGTTTCACCGCCACGCCGCAGGCGCATTCGCCATCGACCGGCAGGGTCAGGGCTTCAGGCCAGTTCTGGGCGTTGGGCAGCACGCTGTAGCTCACCACGATCCCGGCGGCGCGCAGCCGCTCGGCATAAGCCCGGGCTTCGTCGCGCAGCGGATCGTCGGGGCCGCTGAGCACCAGGGTCGGCGGGATGTCGGCCAGGCGGCGCGAGATGCCGGGCACCGCGTACGGGTGTTCGGCGTCCATCGGGCAGCGCAGGTACTGCTGCCAGCCCTCGGACCACTTGCAACTGGTGGCATTGGCCATGGCATTGCGCAGCGAGGCGGTGCCCACGCAGGGGTCGAGCATCGGCGACAGCAGGATCTGGCCGGTCAGCGGCGGGTGGCCACGGTCGCGCGACATCACCGCCACGGCCGCGGCGATGTTGCCGCCGGCCTCTTCGCCCGCCAGGAACACCCGGGCGCCCTGGCCGGCGAGCTTCACGCGGTTCTTGTAGGCCCATTCGAGCACGTCGTAGCCGGCTTCCACGCCATCGGGAAACGGGTTCTGGGGCGCCAGCGGATAAGCCAGCGACACCACCACCGCGCCGGCCTCGGCCAGCATGCGGGCCACGGTGCTGCCGCTGTCGAGGTCGCCCGCCACGAAGGCGCCGCCATGGAAATGCACCACCAGCGGGTTGCCGCCGCCGGCCAGGCGCCGGCCGTACATGCGCACGTCCACCGCCGCACGCTTGGGCAGTGCGACGCTGGCATTTTTTTCTTCGATGGCTTGCGGTGGTGAGGCGGTGCGGGGCGACATGGGGTTTTCCAGTGGACCGAGGTGGTAGTGAAATGTAGTCTTGCGGTTCAGGCCGATAAAGAGCAACTTTGCGAGTACTCTGTTTCTGATTTGCCAACAATCGATGTACTTTCGCATGAGAAGATTCTCCCCATGCCCACACCAGCCCGCCATCACCGGAGAAGTCAATGGATCAGATCCTGACCATGCGTGTGTTCGCCCGGGTCGTCGAGGCGGGCAGTTTTACCCGCGCGGCCGACTCGCTGGCCCTGCCCAAGGCCACCGTCACCAAGCAGATCCAGCACCTGGAGGCGCGCCTGCGCGTGAAGCTGCTCAACCGCACCACGCGCCGCGTCACGGTCACGGCCGATGGCGCCGCCTATTACGAGCGCACGGCGCGGCTGCTGGCCGATCTGGACGAGCTGGAGGCCAGCATGGGCAATGCCCAGACCAATCCGCAGGGCCGCCTGCGCGTAGACGTAGGCTCGGCCGTGGCCACCCTGCTGCTCATTCCCGCGCTGTCGAGCTTCTTCGAGCGTTACCCCGACATCCAGCTCGACATGGGCGTGAGCGACCGCCCGGTGGACCTGATCGGCGACAACGTCGACTGCGTGATCCGCGGCGGCGAGCTCACCGACCAGTCGCTGGTGGCGCGCCGCATCGGCAACCTGCCCTTCGTCGCCGTGGCCTCGCCGGAATACCTGCGCAGCCACGGCGTGCCGCAGCACCCCGACGACCTGGAGACCGGGCCGCACCGCATGGTCAATTTTTTCTCGCCCCGCACCGGGCGGATGTTTCCCAACGAATTCGAGAAAGATGGCGAACTGCTCACGCTGGACAGCCACCACCGCGTCGCGGTGAACGACAGCAACGCCTACATGGCCGCCGCTCTGGCCGGCCTGGGCGTGGCCCAACTGGTCACCTTCATGGCCGCGCCCCACCTGGAAACCGGCGCGCTGGTGCAGGTGCTGCCCGAGTGGAGCACCAAGCCGGTTCCGATCTACGTGGTGTATCCGCCGAACCGGCACCTGAGCGCGAAGGTGCGGTCGTTCGTGGATTGGACGGCGGACTTGTTCAGCCGGCACGCGTATCTGCAGTAGGGGCTGCTTCAGATAGGTTGGGCGTGGGCTGCGGGGTGGGCTTGGAGCGCGACGACAAGGCAAGGTGGTCGCTGCCTCGGCCGTATAGGCTTACAAGCCGCTGATTTCTTCGGTCAGAAGAGGGCGCGTCTCAAAGCGCCCGCTCAAACACCTTCGACGATGCGAATCTCGCGGTCGGCTCCGTCGCCCAGCGCAGCCAGTGCCGCCTGGTAGGCCGGGCTGTCGTGCGCGGCCATGGCTTGTTCAACGCTGTCAAACTCAATCAGTACCGTGCGTTGCATCAGGCCGAGCTCGTAGACCTTGGACGGTTCGCCACGCGCCAGGAAGCGCGCACCGTTGGCAATGAGTGCCGGGCCGGCCAGCTTCGCATAAGCAGCAAGCTTGTCGGAATCGTTGACCGCGCGGTACGCGCTGACCCAGTAGGCTTTTGGCATTTGATTTTTCTCTTCGGAGCGATTGTTGAACACGTAAAAATGTGACTATGCCGCGTGTCTTGATTTGCGGCAAGCCCCGTCCGGCATCTCCGTTGCGAGGGACGATTTTCGGACCGCTTGCCGTCAGATGGCTACCCGCAGCACTCTACCCACCCCGACAGCATGCCAAGTAGCATGCCAAGTGAGTCCGAGTTCGTTTATAAAGCCGGTACCCTGACTCTTCCGTCTTCGATGAAACGTCGCGATCTCGTAGCCACGCTGCTGTGCGCGCCATGGTTGGCAGACACAGCGTGCGCCGCCGCATCCGATTGGATGCAGCACTTCGGCTACCCGAGCGGGTGGGGGCCGGGCCGGGACTGGACGGACAAGGCACGGCGCATCGGCAACTACTCCGGCGGTTTCGAGAAGATGTTCCCGACCCACTCGATCGCGACCAGCGCACCGGTCAGCCCCTTGCGTGTTGAGTTGCGCGATCCACCGCAGTTCACGTCCGGCACCGGAACGACGACAAGCTTCAATGCCTTTCTCGAGACCTGGCCCACGACAGGCCTGTTGATCGCACGCAAGGGCACGATTCTCTTCGAACGCTACCAGTTCGATCGGACCCCCGAGATGCGCATGACCAGTTGGTCGATGGCAAAGAGCGTCACGTCGCTACTTCTAGGTATTTGCATCGACCGAGGTCTGGTGCGTTCGCTCGACGACACGTCCGACCTGTATGTGCCCGAACTCAAGGGAACGCTGCACGGCGGCATCACCTTGCGCAACCTGTCCAACATGTCGAGCGGCGCGGCCATCCTCCACGATCGTGACAACACGTGGCTATACCCCAAAATGCTGACCGGCCGTAGCGCCGACTGCGAAGCTGCCGTGCGCGAATGGACGGCCGTCGGCGAGCCGCCCGGCACGCGCTTCAACTACAACGAACTTTGCCCGTTGACCATCGGCATGGTGATCCGCAAGGTCAGTGGCGGCACGCTGGCGCAGTTCTGCCAGGAGGCACTGTGGCGGCCGCTGGCCGCCGAGGCCGATGCCTCTTGGTTCTGCGACAGCAAGGAGAAGGAATTCAACTGCATCGGCTTCGGCGCCCGGCTGCGCGACTGGGCGCGCCTGGGCCAGATGCTCGCGCAGAACGGCGCCATGCAGGGTCGCCAGATCGTCAGCGAAGCATGGGTGCGCGAATGCACCACATGGTCCGACAAAGATGCACAAGTGCGGCACGGCGTCGGCATGCGCGGCATGGGCTACAAGTGTTTCTTCTGGCACCCCAAAGCCGATGGCAGCTGGATGATGATGAACGGCCACCACGGACAGCGGGTCTTGATGGACCGGGTCACCCAGACCGTGCTGGTGCACACCGCGGTGGAGGGCGACCCTCCGTGGCAGCAGGAGCTGTTTCGCCTCTTCGCGGCTGCCACCCGCATGGATGCTTGATTGGCCAAACGTCGGGCCGCTGAGAGGCCGCGTTCGGGCGGCGATTGCGCGGCTATGAAGGTTGGCTCAGGGCCCATTTGCGACAGCCAATTTACGAATCTCGCCGCCCGGAAGCTGACATCCTGTCTAGGCCAGGGTTGAGACTACTCTGACCGCCAAAACTGTATTCTCGAGCGTTCGACGGTTCTAAGACGCGGATGGCTTGGCGGCATTGCAAGGTGCCAGCGCTCCGCACAGTTTCGCCATTGCAGAGCCGTGGGCGGAAACTGCCCATTCAGGCTTGAATTCCCTTGCCTGGGCTATCGCCTTGACATGTTCTGGTATGGCGTGCGACTGTTCAACGGCCTCACGGTACTCGGCAACAGCAGCCTCTGCATCTACGGTGGCTTCAAAGATGCCTGCGGCGTTCAAACAATCAAGCATCACCGGGCCAACGACCGATTCGCACTTTGCAATCACATGCAGTAAGTATTTGCCAAAGGCGACGAATGTCTTTGTACCCCTCTGGTTTTGAATTTTCGGCTCCGCCAGGATCATCGGGAAGTTGCCGTCGATGTGCGCAGCCGACGTGATGTCCAGACCGCGGTGAACGACCGCATTTCGCAGTTCACGGATGTAAGAGTAGTTCGCTTCTCCGTCCTGGAATTCATCAAACACGAGGCGCGAATAAAGCTGCGCCTCGAAGTCGTTTGGCTGCAGCGTAGTCGTTTCGCGGAAGAGTTCGGTCGCTGCCAGCAGATTCAGAAAATAGCCAGAGTAGTGAACTCGCATGTCCGTCTGATCGGTGACAGAGAGCTGTGTGCGGAACGAGAACGCAGCGCGCAGAGCAGTCTGTCTTGCGGACATGTACCACGATAGCGAATACAGCATGTCTCGGTTGGCGATGCTCAAGGTTGTCATTGGCCCTCCCTGCGAACACTGGAAATTAAGTATGCCGAGGATCGTAGCTGCAAACTAGACTGCCCGAAAGGCGACGTCACCGACTGACAGCGACTGGCCGAGGCAGTGTGAAAACGTTGAATGTGCACGTTTTGGAGGGCCCTTGACCCCTTAACTTTCCCAAGAAAATGCAACCAGCGTCGATCTGAGAGGTCATTTTTTGAGAGGTGTCGAATGGCCAACGTTTTCACACAGCCTCGGCCGGTCAGCGACGTTGGCCGCTATGCGCGGTGGTTCGGTGGACCCTAATCTACAGTAGATGCCAAGCGTGTCGTTCTGCGGGCGGCTAGAGTACGCTAGTTTCAATTCATCAAGGACTCACGCATGCCAGGCACTCCGTCAGCGCCCGGACAAGGGCTCATCCGTTCAGGGGAGCTGCTGCGAGAACTCCAGTCAGATGTGGCGTTGGGCTACGAGACTCTAGAAGGCAATCGAGAATCGCAGTACCTTCGCCGCAGCCTAGTCCGCGCGATCTTCTGCTTCATCGAAGCCGGTGTTGAGGTGATCAAAATCGAGGTTAGGTCGACTGTTCGTAGCGGCATGTACAGCACGCCCCTCGCCGAAAAGGAAAAGGAACTCCTCGGAAGTACGTACCTGGTCCCGCCCCCGGTCGCCGGGTTCATCGCGCTGGAGGCCAATGTCAAGCGCACCTTTCGCTTAGCGGCCAAGGTCTGGGACGCAGACTTCAAGCTGAACGCGAGCGGCACGGACTTTCGCGACTTTGTCGCCGCGAAGGAAGCGCGCAACAAGCTGACCCACCCTCGGACGTTTTACGAGATTGAGGTGACCGATTACGACATGCGTCTTCACACCGTCGCCGGAATGTGGTTTCAAGCGGAGTTGCAGCGGCTATTCAAAGCGCGCATATATGCGATGGCCAAGCAACTGCTAGAGGCGGATCGCGAGCAGTTTCTTCGCGAGTTTGGCTAGCTGGTGCACACGTTGGCAGATCTCGAGATCGCCGGCTCGAGTCCGTTCCTCAAGACCGGATGTTCGCGAATGACTGGGTCTGGCCGGATGCGGCATCGTATCAGTCGACGCAAGCCTGGTGACGGGGTAGGGCGTGGCCCCTTCGTGGCGACCCCACCTGGAAACCGGTGCTGCCCGAGTGGGGCACCAAGCCGGTTCCGATCTGCGTTCTGCCTGTCGAGGCGCGACGATCGTTATACCGATGGCAGCTTGGCTGCGAGCAGTTCGACTTGCTCGATGTTCGGTGCTTCGCTGAGCAACTCGGCTGCGTTGGCCAGCAGCGCTGCGGCAATTGCCCCTGCAAGATGCGCTTGTCGACCGGCCTCGTTTTGAAAGGCGTCAAAGACACCGTATGTGGATGGCCCGAACTTCAGCGCGAACCAGGCCGTGGTGCCCGATTCAGCGTTGGCCAGCGGCAATGCGCTGGCGAGAAAATTGGCGACGGCCTCCTCTTGGCCGGGCTTGGCTTCAAGGCGAACGAACAGTGCGAGTTTGACCATGGGGGCTCTCTTTCCAGTGGTGGTTGATTAAAACGAGTCCGAAGTTTGAAGCTGCCCCGACTTCTTTGCGAGTGGCTGAATCGACATTGTTGATATCATTTTCGCCATGCGTGTAAACATCCTCGTTCTTGATGGCGTCTTCGATCTCGGACTCGCGTCGCTCACCGACGGGCTCAACATGGCCAACGAACTGGCGTGCAAGCTGCCCGATTCGCCTTCGCCCATCGACATCACGCTGGTGGGGGTGCGACGTCGTGTGAAGACGGCGCAAGGACTGACTGTGCCGGTCGTGCCAGTCGGGAACGCGCTGGCGCCGGACGTCGTTTTGGTACCGGCACTCGGTACCAAGTTGCCCGAGGCACTTGCTGCGCGACTCGGTCATGCGGACCTGCGCGAAGCCATCGGGACGTTGCGGCGCTGGTCTGGCGATGGTGCGACAACCGGCGCAGCTTGCACGGGCACGTTCGTGCTGGCCGAAAGCGCTTTGCTGGATGGCCATGCGGCGACGACCTCTTGGTGGTTGGCCCCGATGTTTCGCCAGCGTTATCCGCGCGTGGGGCTCGATGAATCGCGCATGCTGGTGAATTCATCCGGCTTCACAACGGCCGGCGCGGCAATGGCCCACCTCGACCTGGCGCTGTCTATTGTGCGCGGCCGCAGCCCTGCGCTGGCGGCGCTGGTTGCGCGTTATTTGCTGGTGGAGCCGCGCGGTTCGCAAGCCGAGTTCGTCATCCCCGAGCATCTCGCGCACGCCGACCCGGTGGTCGAGCGCTTCGAAGCATGGGCGCGCAAGAACCTCGTCAAGGGCTTCTCGCTCAAAGATGCTGCGCTGGCCGTAGGGGCAAGCGAACGCACGCTGGCCCGGCGGTTGCACAACGTGTTGGGCAAGTCGCCGCTGTCGTACTTTCAGGACCTGCGCGTGGAGCGGGCGGTGCAGCTTTTGCGCACGGGCTCCGATAGCGTCGATCACATCGCGGCACAGATCGGCTATGCCGATGGTGTGACCTTACGCACACTGCTTCGCCGCAAGCTCGGGCGTGGCGTGCGTGAACTGCGTGCGCGCGCCTGAACCGCTCCACATCGGCATTGGGAACTTGTCCGTAAATGGTTCGGGGCGCATCCGTCCATCCGCAATACGCCGGCCGCCTCATTCAGCCTTGATATTCGCCGCCTTGATCACCGCGCCATACTTGTTGAACTCGGCCACGGTGAACGTGCCCAGGTCCTTCGGTGTGCCGTAGGACGGCTTCACGGCCAGGGCTTTCAGCTTGCTGTCCACGTCGGGCATCTGCATGATCTTGCCCAGGTCGGCGCTGAGCCGCGCCACGATCTCGGGCGGTGTCTTGGCCGGCGCGTAGAGTGCGTACCAGCCCTGCACTTCGAAACCTGGGAAGCCGGCCTCGGCGAAGGTCGGCACGTTGGGCAGGTCGGGCAGGCGCGTGGGCGACGACACGGCGATCGCGCGGATCTTGTCGCCCTTGATCATCGGCATGGCCGCGGTGGTGGTGTCGAAGATCACCGACAGCCGGCCGCCGATCAGGTCCATGGTGTGGGCGTTGCCGCCCTTGTAGGGCACATGGGTCATGTTGATGCCGGCCGCCTGGTTGAACAGCTCACCGGCCAGGTGCAGCGGCGAGCCGTTGCCGGCCGAGCCGTACATCACGTCGCCTGGGCGCTTCTTCGCGTCATCGACGAGTGACTTCAGCGAGGTGTAGGGCGAATCCTTGTTCACCGTGGCCACGATCGGGGCCACGCCGATCAGGCCGATGGGGGCGAAGTCCTTCATGGCGTCGTAGCCGGGGTTGGCGATCAGGTGCGGGCTCACCGCGTTGCTGGCCAGCGAGCCGAGCACGATGGTGTAGCCGTCGGCCGGTGCGCGTGCCGCGATCGCCGCGCCGATGGTGGTGCCGGCGCCGGGCCGGTTGTCGACGACCACCGGCTGCCCCAGTGTTTCCGCCAGCTTCTGGCCGATCAGGCGGCCGACCGCGTCGTTGGCACCGCCCGCGGGGTAGGGCACGATCAGCGTGACCGGTTTGCTCGGATAGGCGGGCGCCTGGGCCAGGGCCGGCAGGCTTGCGGCGGCGGCCAGGGCCAGCGCGCCGAGCAGGCTGCGGCGCTGCACGAATTGCAAGGGCTGCAAGAGGGAATGGGGAATGCGGGATGTCAACATGAACGCTGTCTCCGGTGCTTGTCGTTGTATGGACGGACAACCGCTTGGGGGCGAGATGCGAAAGTGGCCGCCGTTGAAGGGTCGCAAAATCGAATCTTGCAACCCCGGTCAAATTCTTTCACAATCTACCAAAATCAATCAACAGTTATTTGGTTTGATTCGGTTTTCGTAGGTGAAATCCCTAGCAAGATCTACCATTTGCCATGACATCTTCTGCCCATTCAAGTCCACTCACCGTGGTTTCTCTGCTGCCGAGCCAGCGCCGCGACCGCATCGTTGATTTCTTGCGCCGGCATGGCGCGGTCACGCTGCAGCAGCTCGCGCAGGCCATGGATGCCTCGGTGTCCACGCTGCGCCGCGACCTCGACGTGCTGGAGGCCGATGGTGTGCTTGACCGCACCCACGGCGGCGCGCTGTTGCGCCAGCAGCACTACAGCACCTTCGAGCCCGACCCCGTGGCCGCAGCCGAACTGTCGCCGCGTGAAAAACGCGCCATCGGTTATGCCGCGGCCGCCGAGCTGGAACCGGGCCAGAGCGTGATCTTCGACAGCGGCAGCACGGTGATGGAGGCCGCGCGCGCCACGCTCGCGCGCCGCATCGAACTGGTGGCCGTGACCAACGACCTGGCCGTGGCCCAATTGCTCGGCAGCAGTGCGCTGATTCGTGTGCATGTGCTCGGCGGCATGTTGCGCAAGAGCAGTAACACCTTGATGGGCGACGAGGTGCTGAGCGGCGCGCGCCAGATCCGCGCCGATGTACTGCTGATGGGCGCGCATGCGGTCACCGACGGTGTGTTGTCCGAAACCGACCCCGAGGTCGCTGCCGTCAAGCGTGCGCTGATGCAGGCCGCCAGCACCCGGCGGCTGCTCGTCGATTCTTCCAAGTTCCGCCCGCGTGCCTTCATGACGATCTGCGCGCTCGGCGAGTTCTCCGAGGTGATCACCGACAGCGGTGTGCCTGCAATTGCGCTCGAAGGCCTGACGCAGGCCGGGCTGAAGGTGACGCAGGTTTCGGTGGCATGAGCTTGCCGAACCACGGCCAAGGCTGGCGCATCCTGGCCGACGACCTGACCGGCGCGCTGGATACCGCGGCGGCGTTCTCGGGCCGTGGCGATGTGCCGGTGTTCCTGGCGCCACCGCTGAGCGTGGCGCCGGTGCAAGCCGTCGCCACCGGCACGCGTGATGTGCGGCCCGAGGCCATGGCGGCCACGCTGCAGGCCTGCCTGCCGTGGTTCACCGCACCGGGCCATTTCGCCTTCAAGAAGATCGACAGCCTGCTGCGCGGCAACAGCTTGGCCGAGGTCGCGTGGCTGCTGCGTCACGGCGGTTTTGACGCTGCGGTGTTTGCGCCCGGCTTTCCCGCACAGGGCCGGTTCACCCGGGGCGGGCAACATTGGGTGTCCAAACCCTCCCAGGCGCCGGGCGTGCCAAACCAGGCCATGGCATTGCTGGATGCGTTTGCGGCGCTCGGCGTTGAAGCGTGCATTGGCCATGACCTCGCCAACATGCCGGCAGGTGGCGTGCTCGTTCCCGACGTGACTTGCGACGCACACCTCACCGAGCTGGCGCGCATGGCGGACGATGCCGAGCGTTGGTTGTGGTGCGGCAGTGCCGGCCTGGCCTGGGCGCTGGCGCGGCGGGCGCAGCATGCGCCGCTGCACGCCAGCCTTACCAGTTCTACCCGTTCTACCAGCCCCAGCCTCACGCAGGTGGTCACCGCCAGCCGGCATCCGGTGCTGCGCGGCCAGTTGGCCGCGCTCGAAGCCATCGGCGTTCACTGCGCGGACCTGGCCAG
>Ga0307514_10001926_pt1 | contig 22738 bp, 21 predicted proteins | sample 16_EM_MG_FD_203088 | JGI IMG/M metagenome (GOLD analysis project Ga0307514, IMG submission 203088) | Populus trichocarpa ectomycorrhiza microbial communities from riparian zone in the Pacific Northwest, United States - 16_EM | ecosystem: Host-associated > Plants > Roots > Unclassified | place...
TCTCCCCCCGCCCGCGGGGGGGGCCCCCCCCCCCCCCCAACACTTTTTTTTTAGTTTTCCATCCCCGGGGATGGCAAAATGCAGAATGGAATTATGAATTCCATCCCCCCCTGCAACCCCTCCATCATAGATGAGAGGGGAGGGGGGGGGGGGATGGAATTATGCGCATAAAAACGATTATGAGGAAATATAGGTTGTACTATACGTCTGGCATAAAATTCAATTAAAGAATTCACTATAGGAGTGAAATGGGCCTAAGTTGGTGTAATTAAAGGGTTACTCGTTATTGCTTGGTTCTTTTACAATGAATTTGTTTTTTATAGGATCCCCTAAAATAGAATTACTGAGTAAAAAAAACGATAAAGGTTGCGCCGCCTCCGACAGCGACCGTCGCGCGCTCGGGGAAACACTCCGTGTTTCTACGTTTTTAACATATTATATGTCTATAATATATTAAAAACTAATTTTTTAATATATTAAAAAATAAGCATAATTCCATCCCCGGGGGGGAACATTGCAAATTCGCGTCTAAAAGTGATCGCATGGACTAAATTATTAAAGTTTAAATTTAGCATAAACCAGTGTCTGGAATCGAACCAGAAGTAAATGTTTAAGCGATTCCACCGATAAAATTTACTAGGGCCGGTTCATGGTTTTTTTTTTATTTTTTGTTTGGGGTATTGTTAAAATTAATTTGTCCCGGGCAAGTTCCCCTACCCACTGAACACAGCTAGTAGCCTAAGTAACACTTATAAAGGTTTACCTTATCGTAAACCTTAACTAGCATTATTACTATCGCTAGTTGAAGCTTTTATAAGATATCTACCTTTGTAGGGTAGAGTATGTATCCCTTTTAGTCTGTTCATAATGGTATTAGCACTTGCATTGATAGCCTCTGCAGCTCTTCTAGAAGAAAGGTATGTGGTAGTCTGTCCGGTTACTAAGTCAGTCACCTCAACAGCTTGTGCAGTTAGAGATGAAGCTAATATTTTTTGTCTAGTGGCCAATGATACTTTACTTTTGGGTTTCACTAGTCGTAGTTTTTCTAAAGTTCCTCGTAATCTTGTAACTACAGATTCTAACTCCAATATCTTTTGTTCGACTTTACGCAATCTAAATTCAAATATTGTTTCTTCTAAGTGGCTATCTCTATCATATTCTCTAAGCAATCTAGCATCTCTGAGTCTTCTACGTGTCACATTTGAAGTTACTCTACCTAAACTTGACCCGGCTATTTTACAAATATTATAGGTAGGCTTTAAAAGATCAATATAATATTGCTCCCTTTTAATAGCATCCTTCGCTTCACAATACTCAAGGATCTCGAGTCTAAAATTTGAATACCCGTACTTTAATAAAGCTTTGTACACTACACTATTGTTTTTCAATAATTCCTTTCTTAAAAACCCAGGTGAGTAATACTGTCTCAATCTTTTGGATAAATCCACAGCACTCCCTACATATGTTTTAGAATTGTCTATATTTGTCCAACGGTATACACCTGATTTTCCTCTATTTTCCTTAAGTGTCGATTTCTGACAACCATCTGTGTAGTGGTACACCTTAACTGGAGTAAAATGAGTAGAACATCCGAAGGTAAATATAGCAAATTTTCTGAAAATAAACCAAAAGTGGAATTGAATAAACCACCACATAAATCTAATACTCCAAAAAGCCATAGAAATAACGTTGTAACTCGTGTAACCTCTATATCCATTGCTGCATTTAGACATGCTTTCACATAACCTTTTGAGAAGAGTCCATTTTCTGGTTCAAAACGATTATAAGGAAATATAGGTTGTTCTATACGTCTGGCATAAAATGCAGCAAGTGAACTCCCTATAGGAGTGAAATGGAATAAACCACCAAATACACCTACTTCAGTATCAGTGTGAAAACTTATGATAATAAAATATAGCAATATGAGAATGGCTACCCGATTAAATATTATTGAAAATTCGCGCCTTAAAGTGGCCGCATTGATTAAACTTAGTATTGTTAAATTTAACATAAATCGATGTCTGGAGTCGAACCAGAAGTAAATATTATCGGGAGGGCTTACGGGCCAGCCAATAAACTGGTTACTAGGGCCGGCTCATGATTTTTTATTTTGTTTATTTGGGGTATTGTTAATATTAATAATTCCGGTGCAAGTTCCCCTACACCAACTATATTTCGACTTAAGAAAAATTGCAGTCACGCATACGAAAACTTAAGCTAAAGACTCCATAACCTAATCGTTATTTTGTAATTAACTAAATCAAACTTATTGCGCATACTACTTTCATCCCCTGACGAGTAATTAGTACCCATCTGAGATTAAAATCCACCGTGACATGGTGATACACGATTACTAGTAATTCCTTTTTCATGCAGTCGAATTTCAGACTACAATCCATATTATATCCTATTTTAGGGGATTAGCGATAATTCACATTTTTGCATCCCTTTGTAAAGGCATATGTGGCACGTCTATAGCCCACAACATTTCATGGCGATCAAATTTATCATGCAAATAAATACAACACAACCCTGGTGGTGTGTTGCTACATTAGGCTCTTCCTCTATTCATTCCTGCTTTAATATCTAAAATTCTATTGAACCCTTCTTGAGCTATGTGGTCTTTAGCTTCTATATTGCCACTTCGCAGAAATCTGAAAAATCTAAGCTTTTAACTCCAAGTATAGGATACTTCATAAAAAACGGGATAACTACTTTCTGGATATCTGAAAGGTTTATAACTTGGAGGTTTACGGCCTCCTCTGTCAGATAAACATATTTAGAGTCAACTTGGCTTGACCCTAAGTTTAAATAGGCAGCAATGCCTTTAATAAGCTCCAATTCCCTAATGTTTAAACCGATAGAGAATCTCAGTTGAACTCTTTTCCCTATTTTAATAGTATCGGAGCTAGCGACCTTAACGGCGAAGCTACCATCCCCGGTAGCGAAACCAGCTAACACTGGGGATCTGTTATTCCGCTAAAAGCATAACTCGGTCTGATTCCCGGGATAGCTAACGGGAAACCTTTTTGTAAATCCTGAGGTAGGCCTAAGGGAGGCCTTTAACCCCACCAAGTTTAATAGACCATCTCTCGTCAGATGTTCTTTAAGTATAATCAAGTTATAACATTGTTTAAATAAAAGATAATCAGCTACTTTGGCTGATATTAGAGGATATCTATCAAAGTGATCTATGATCACCTGTAATTCTTTAGTAGATTCTACTCTGAATATTAAGATCTATTTCTATTCATACCTGCTTTGATTTTCATAATTTGGTCTAACCCTTCTTCATTTAGGTTAGCCTTGGCTTTAATTATTTCAGCGGCTTTACATCAATCTGTAAAATCCAATAATTTTATGCCAGTTATAGGGTGTTTACTAAAAAAAGGGATGATTTTTTCATTAATGTCGGAAAATTTAGTACATACATAATTTCCACAATCCCCTTGACTAGTTTCATACCGACCACAGCCTAAGTAAGAAACTAAACTTTACATTAGTTGCTCATCTTTAGAATGTTGAGTTATTTGAAATTTCAATCATACATAGTACCCAGAAGTTAATTTTTTGTTTTTAATAACAATTAAGAAACAACCCTCAGCACTGACGAATCCAGAAAGCCAGTTAGGATCTTTTATCTCTTGATCCTCAACTATAGGTCTCGGTACAGGAATAGTGTTAGGGAAGGCTGCTTTCAACTCCTCCGCGGTAAACCTAAATACGCTGAGGCCTTAATTGCTATTATTTTATGAATTCCTTCTGGAGTTAAATGCTCTTTGTGATTTAGCATTTCAACAACTTGCTTGAATAACTCAAAATTAGCTTGCTTCTGAGTTATTAGTGGGTATTTATCAAAATGTTCTAGAATTACTCTCAATTCTTTAGATGCTCTCACCAAGTAACGGCATTCATCTTTTTTTGCCTTATATACTTTACCTACTCCAAAATAAGCCTGAATTCTATCCAACAAGACTTTATCTTTAGCATGAAGTCCAATTGCAAAACTTGCACTAGGATCTCATCCTGATTTTAATCTAGACTTTTTGGAGATTAGTACAGAAAAACTTGATTCTCCGTCAGCAAACCCAGTAATAAATCAAGGATTTAAATTCTTAATATTATTGTTATTGTTATTGTTATTTATTGTGACTTTGAAATTTTAATTAGTAATCGAGCAATAATCATACGATTATTCTAAGGGTAACTCTTTGGTTCCGCCTAATAGTCACGTTTTGTCCATCCCTATATTTTCCTAATACGGAATCAAGGTTTCTGCCAGCGGTGCACCTTAGAGAAGGCCTTTTATCTCCTCTTTACTTGGCGGGCTCTATGCCTCCTTAGCGGCTACCAAGCTACTTCGGTCACCATAGCGCCGAGAACAACCGTAACCTATATGGGCTGCCACGTTTCGCTAACTATGGTCGCTGCACCAACCGTATGGACTATTGCAAACACATAGGTTTATCCCAGTTTCATATCCCTAGGCAATGTAAAATACATTGCTCGAAAGACTTCTGATGACGCACAGAGGTATGGCCTCGTCGACCCAGAGGTGTCAGCACTGAGACTCCGTTTACCCTTCGAGGGTTAGGACTCCATGTTTCTCCTCCGATTGCCATCAGTTGCCATAAGTATTAAGTCTTTTACAAGAATCGACTTTAAGGTAATCTAGAGTACTGAAAAAAAAAGAAATTATATCCTATCTTAGGGTAGGCGGACTCTTTTCCTTCTTTCTCTTGCCTCGATATCCTCGAGGGAAGAGAAAGAGCGGAGGGGTTTATGTATTTTCCCTACTCCAAGGGTCTGCTTTATACTCTCCAATAAGGCAAGATCTTTTATGTGCAGCCCTATAGAGAAAATAGCTTTGACTCTTCAATTAGTGTTAAATTTGATGCTTGTATATTGCAAGAAAAGAGTATTATTATGATCTACCTGTGTTCATACCTGCTTTTATTTCGCGAATCTGTTTTAAGCCTTCTTCTGTTAAGTGACAACCTTGTTTCATTATCTCAGCAACTTTACAGAAATCGCCGTAATTTTTTGCCTTCGCGCCTTCAAGCGGATATTTAGTAAACAACGGGAGAATCTTATCAGTAATATCAGAAAGTCTTGTCACAACAAAATCTCCAGCATCTTGACTTGAACGAGGATTATACTTTCCACAGCCTAAATACTCAACGAAACTTTTCATTAATTGGGCATCACGAGAATGCTGTGCTATATTAAAGTTTAATGAGACTTGAGCTCCAGACTTAAAAGACGAAGAACCTCTGATTTTTACATAGAAACAGCCTTCTCCCTCCACGAAGCCTACTAATCAATTTGGGTCTTGGATTTTGTGATCTGTAACTAAGGGTCTCTGAACTGGAATAGTATCTGGAAAGGCTGCCTTTAATTCGTCGGACAAGCCATTATTTATTGAAGCCCGAAGATTTACAATTTTACGTAATCCTTCAGTAGTTAAATGCTCTTTGCGACTAATAATATCTACAATCATTTTAAACAATTCAAAATCGGCTCTTTTTTGCGTAATTAATGGATATTTATTAAAATGGTCTATTATTACCTTTAAATCTTTAGTTGAACTTACACGGAATCGAATTAAATCATTTCCTTGTTTTGTTATGTTTCCTACACCACCTAAAGATGCTCTAATCATTTCTAATAAAGCTAGATCCCCCTTATGCAAACCTATTTGAAATGATGCATGAATTTTAAACCCAATTTTATTCTTTTGCACTCTTTGAAAAGGAATAGAGAAGGACGCCTCCGCATCAGAATAACCCAGTAACCAAATCATGGGTTTAAATTCTTCTTATTATTAGAAGGATTGGGTATTGAATTCCCATATTTTGTAGCAGTACTGAAATGCTGCATAATCCTATTGAATCCTTTTAAAGTGTCACCGACACTAAACAAGCAGTTATTAAACACACCACTGTAGCTAATATAAAATGAATTAAAATTTGTAACAGTTAAAAAATTATGTAGTATTCCGTATAGTATCTTATTCCTTGGTACCTCCGCTCATACGAAGATCAGCGGCTATAAACCGCCTTTCCCGACGTACAACTCATTAGATTGTACATCAAACATTTGTTCTTAGAATAAGAAGGGCGGGTAACCCTCTTGGGTATTTCAAAACCGTCTAGATCCAAACTGAAGCGAGGTGTTAGCACACTTCGAGAATGTTGTCGTTCGAACTCCAGACCCCTTCGATCAGCTTTGAAATATTAGTTCCCAATTACTATACTACCCTGACATAATGTAAAATGCATCTTTACTTGACAAAAATATAAAGAATCTTTTAGTTTTGCTCCTTGAAGAGGATAATTTCCAAAAAAAGGGATAGAGAAGGAACCCTCCGCATCCGCAAATCCAGTAATAAACCAAGGATTTGAAGGAGTTAAACAAGAAGTTTGTAACGAACGAGTTATCTGAAGAGATGTTTTTCTTTCCATTGAAAAAAAATTAAACATAATATCAGAATCGATTGGCGACCCGGTCCGCTATCCTCCCGCTGCGGGGATCGCTTCGGGGCCAAGCCACGCACACAGCGTTTACTGATAATTTTCCCTCCACGAAAGCCTGCACAAGGGTTACTAACCCTATTTTACCCGGGTGTTGTTCACTTTCGTATCAACGGTTCACTCATATAGAGCCAGCTCGACCTCTTCCCCACTTCATGGATAAAGCCATGGCGCGTAGGGCGGGAGATAGTCTTCCAATTGACTATTTATAACTAGAGCCTTAATCAGTTAAGGTTAGCTTAGTAGGTAGCACCATTTATGCTATACTGCAAGGTCACATTCTATCAGTAGAATTACGCTGTTACAGATGAGTACTTATACAGTGGCCCTTCACCTTTGTTTGCAGAGCTACCCATGGTGCTGCTTCGCTGGGGAAAGGCAAAAGTAAAACCTTCGAGAAATGAACCTCCGCGGAAGTTAAATTTTGGTAAAAAGATATCTTCCTTTATACGGTTTTTGTTGATTTCGAGCTAAATAGTTTCTAACTGTTGGTAGTAGGACACCTGAGGCTCTAGCTGCTGCACTGATAGAATCGTAAGTAGTAGTAGTATTTTCTTTTAAATCAAATACTTCTATCTTTTGATTAGGTCTACCTGATCCAAGTGGCTTATTATTACCTTTGATGTATCTACCAGGGTTACAGATCTCCCGCTGAGCCTCACTCATTTTTCTTTTGGATTCTTCAGAAGCTTTACGACCTACACGAGCTTCACTTATTATCTGTTTGGTTTCTTCTGAGTGCCTACGAGCTCTAAACTTCCCGAGAGCCTCTTCTGAATGTTTAAACCCCAAACTAGAGCCAGCTTGCGATAAAATGTTGTACTCTGGCTCTAATAAGTCCAAATAAAATTGTTCTCGGTCAATTACATTAGAGGGGTCGCAATACTCTAGTACTTCCAATTGAAAGTACTGGTGCCCATATTTTAAAAGAGCTCTGTAGATTGCCATATTACGATTAGGGCTAGCTAGGTAATTCGAACTATAGTATTGTGAGAATCTCCGAGATTTTCACTACTTCCTATATAAGTTTTACCAGTTTCTTTATTTGTCCAACGATATACACCAGATTTCCCTTTATTTTCATTAAGGATGTCCTCCTTTTGCAGGTCAGGGTTCTCATAAAGTACTGAAGGTATAGCTGCTCCCAATGAGTCAGCTGTTTTTAAGATATTATTATTATTATTGTTATTCATTGTGACTTTTTTCATTCTTAATATAAATAGACAGTATTCCGAAAGGATATGATGACTTGACTTGGCGTCTCATTCCACCAAATTGGTCCGAGTTTTGATTCGGATCAACGTATCGATATTAAGCTTTTGACTTAATACCAGGGACAACAAAAAAATTATCCCCTAGCCATCATAAGGCGGGTAACCCTCCATGGCAGTAGATACCGTCCCTCTCATGGCTTGTAGTGGGGGGTCAGCCCAACCTACCATCCATTGGCCTCCGAGAGCCTAGAGCCTCAAGATCAGCATTACCGTTCATCCATGTATCCTTTCTACCCCGATCTAGCAACGAAAGTAAGTCACTGTTTCTTATGTCCTGGCCTAGATTGAAAACCAATTTTGGTATTCTAGCACGTATTTACTCCAATCCATCTTTTGGAGTTTTTAAATAACCCCTGGGGTATAAATATGCTACGCCCTGTTTCAGGGTCCTCTAGGTTGGAGCCGTATTTAAGGAAGCCTGACGGCTGTTCCCAATTTGTTTTAAAGGCTCCTCGATACCTATCGAGGAGCCACCGGAGGAGGGCGAGGGACTAGTCAAAAAAAGGAGACCATCTCCTCAGATAACTTTAGAATTCCCTGTCTCAGGGTTGAATGCGCTCCAAGCCAGAGGCGAAAAATGCTTTACAGCAGGATCTAGATATTATTTATATGTAAGCCGGCTTCGCGCTAAGCGGACTTCGACTTGCAAAAAAGAAAAAAGAGGAGGCTAAACCTATATTTATTTGTTTAGAAAGGATTTTGACTTGATAACTTCTTTCGAAGCCCATTAGAGTATACCTTAAACGCAATAATAAAATATTGCATTAACTACCGTCTACTCGTTGCTCTTTTACAGTTGTCTAATTGGCAACTGACTTAGATCCGCGATAGCCCATTTCTTTTTAAAGAATCTTCTGACTTGTTACCATACATGAGTAATTAGTTCATCCACAAGTATTCTTTCGAATACCGCTTGGTACCAGAAGCTTTAGGGGGTCCCCGGAGTTTGATAGTTTATCCCACTAGAGCGACTTCCTACATCGCTCGGCAGGTCATGATGACTTGTCTTGGTCCCTTTTAGCATCTCGATTGTATCTGCAAACAACTTTATATTTTTACAATGTTTTTCAATGTTTCATAAATAAAGTAAGGGTTTACGTAAATTAAATGGAGCTAACCAAAATCTCACGACATTAACTGAAGACAGCCGTGCAACGCTTGTATAGAGCGGTGTGAAAAATATTCTTTTTCACCTATTTAGTGCATTTAAACTAAAACCATTACTCACTCTATATTCAAGTTGTGGTAAGGTTTTTCGTGGATCATCGAATTAAATAGTCGAGATAGGTAGGCCCTCTCAGACTTTCCCCCTCTAAGAACGTAGCGTGCGACTTTCATCGCACTACGCTCAAGCAGAAACCAAGGTTGTCTTATGACAGACATACCCAGCAGCCATCGCCGCAAAACACACTCACTGCTATTGTGCTGGTTTCCACCGCATGTTAAGTCAGCCTCCTTTCGGGAAGTCATTGTATTAAATCATTTTATTATCTGAGTCTCCCTCTATATTATCCCCCACTTCTCGGAGAGAAGGGATCGAATAAGGGTTTATTAAGTCTACCCCTATTCATTCCCATTTTTATTGCTTGTATTTTTGCTAACCCCTCTGTAGTTAAATGACCCTTAACTCCCATTATCTCGGCTACTGCGCGAAAATCCGCGAAATTGAAGGATTTAACCCCTTGAAGTTGATACTCTAAAAAAAATGGTACTATAATATTATTAAGGTCCGCGATAGAAAGAACTTTAAAGTCACCAGCCCCTTTTCTTTTACTATATTTACCACAGCCTAGGTACCCTATTAATCCCTCCATTAACTCCTGGTCACGAGAATGTTGAGTTACAACATATACTAATTGAATTGCCTTACCTAATTTTGACTTGGGTGAGTCGTAAATACTAACGTAAAAACACCCGTCAGCATCTGTGAATCCAGCTAATCAATGTGGGTTAGGTATTCCTGAAAATTTTACTACAGGTCTTGCTACGGGTATAGTATTAGGAAAGAGGACTTTTAATTCGTCTGAATTACCAGTGTTAAGTGAAGCTTTAAGATTTACTATTTTTTGTAAACCTTCTGGAGTCAGGTGTTCTTTATTATATACAAGCATAACTATTTGTTTAAATATCTCAAAATCAGCCCGTTTCTGACTAATTAAAGGATACTCCTCGAAGAACGGAATAATCACATTAACTAAGTCTGAGATAGAACTAACTTGAAAACGAATTAAATTATTTGAGCCTATACTTATACTTCCTACTCCAAAATGGGCTGCGATTCTCTCCAATAAGGCTATATCATTACTATGAAGACCGATAGTAAATTTTGGACAAATATTGTATCCGCTTTTACGCGCTGTATCTTTGCTAATTGAAAGTCCTCAGCTACCTTCCCCGTCTGTAAACCCTATTATATATCAAGGGTTAAGGGGTGCTAAGTTAGAAGTTTGAGATAAACTTGATGTTTTGTTTGTTTGTTTAATTATATTTTTCATGTCTTTAATTTTAATAAATCTATTGATGGTCGTCACTTTATTTAAATATAAATAAGTATAAGTATAGTAGCTTCCAATGTTCTTAGACTTTTTTGACAGGGCTCTAATCCGAATAAATTAATATGCATTTTTATCTTAACCTCTCTCACACCCTTGTCAATTCCCCCATACTCATAAGGTATGGGCGTCTCGTGTTTGAGAGCTCCATCCGCCCCACACTCTGTGTGGGGAAGGGAGATACGTTAAATAAAAATTATTTCCCTTGCATGCAGTGTCTCTGCTCGCCTGGCATGTCCTAACTGGCGAACCTCATATGTAAAATCCAGATAATAAAAGTTTAATTAATTAAAACTACCCCCTTATACATCCTTTCGTCCCCCTTGGGACGCTCCTCGCGCACGAGGTACTACTCAAACTCCCTTTTATTTCCCTTTTCTAACAGGTATTATTTATTAAGAATTCGTGACGACCATCACTCTGAATAGAAGAACTTATCCTTCATCAACACGTCTTTATTAATCATCTCTTTACTGAGGAGAAGTATTAACAAGTTTTCAACAAAACAAATTTTTGTTTGTACGTAATAAGTACTTGTGTCAAAAACCAGCCCTAAGGGGCAGACAAAACATTAAGAACCACAAATCACATTGCCTATATTAGGAGTCATGCTACTGCAGCTTTTTTATGTGTTAGTATATTGTAATGCAATGCATTACTTATACTGACTATAAATAAATAATTTGATTTAATACGTGACTTTATCCAAAATCGTAACTTACTTCAATCGAAGTTACGATTTTGGCATTCGCTTTTTAACTTCTCCTCTGCCCTCACCCCGTTACGCCTATTTGTTAATATAAGACGCCTCCTGCGATACATATTGTACCAATTACAGGGAAGATAAGGGTTTACCGTGTTCGAAAGTTAGCACTATCATATAAAATTTAGGGGGGTAACTTTACTCCGATGGATTTATTGCTTACAGGCAATAATGTTTCTCTAAATGGATCAGTACGTCAAACCCATTACAATCCATAAATCGTAGTATTACGAAGCGTCATTGCTACCTTTGCTTTCGCTCCCCATGTTTTACGTCACACTAGCACTCCAGAGTAGATATAAAAACCTACTATGCTGCCATCCAAGGCAGAGTTACATTGTCCTTGCAGCTTCACACTTTATATTACTAACTAGCATGTGCAAGTAGTGTTGGGGTTGAGAACTAACCCAGTGGAATCTAACCACATTACTAACATTCGCCTCACGTCGCACACATACTTCACTACTGGTTTCAGAAACGGTCTAATGATTTCAGTTTCTGCGTTGCCACATTACTCTTGAGGTGGAATGCTTACACTTTCATTTATAGGCCATAACGTATAACCTATGGCATTCAGCATTTTCTGCTAAGACTACTGGGGTATCTAGTCGGGATAGGTAGGCCCTCTCGGGCTTTCCCCCCCTAAGAACCGTGCGTGCGACTTTCACCGCACACGGCTCAAGCACTTACTAATAATTTGATAGTGCTACCTACATAATTTTATTATTACTTATATTATTATTATTTATGTTATTACAATTATTTGTTATTACAATTATTTATCACTCCGGGAGTGGAAAACCGATACTAAAGTCCTGCGTTAATGAACACCGAATAAAACCCAAAACCTCGCTAAGCTATACCCTATGCATATACTTGCATTAAATCTGAACCTAAACTGCTTTTCGTTTACTATCTCCGTCCCGTCCCGTATTCATACCCTGGACTAGCTTCTCCATCTATTTTAACCCTTCCTCAGTTCTATAAGCTTTAGCTTCTTTTAATGCCAAGAATTTCTTGAAATCTAAATAATCTAAATACTTTCTAGTGAATAAAGGAAATTTATCTAAAAAAGGTATAAAAAAGGCAGGTTTAGAATTAAAATACTCCACACTACCATGACGCACGGCCTGTACCATCTCACAATTAGTATAATCCTCTAATTTTGGATATAGATATCCTGAATCAGAAAAAAAAGATTTAATGGCGAGCAATACAGCAACATCATGAATATTTTGATGGATTCTTAAACTAGATTCAGTTTCTACATATGAGTAACCAGATTTTTTCCTACGAGACAGTTTATTGAAAAAACACCCCACTCCGTCTATGAAACCAAGAACTCATTCAGGTTGTAAAGTAATAGGGTGCTTAGATCAACAATGCCGGAACTTATCCTCAAAAGAACGACCTGTATTCATGTTAGCTTTTAATTCCTTTATTTTATTAATCCCTTCATCTGTCAAGTATTCTCCACTTACTATTAAACCAGCAGCTTTCTTAAAGGATTCAAAGTTAAGTTGCTTAGATGTAACGAGTGGATATTTATCAAAAAACGGAATAACTTTTAATAAAATATCGTCTAATTTTCTAACACTGAATTCGACTACTTGATTTCTTTTTGCTGGCTTACTAACCACCCCTGCACCAACAAATTTTTGTAAATCTTTTAGAACACCTGACGAATGATCTTTTTGAGTAACCCTAAAAGATAAAGTCACTTGGGGTTTAGAATATTTCCCTTCTTCAATAGTTATAGAAAAACTGCCTTCAGCATCCGTAAACCCAGTAATGTAGTCACAGGATAGTACACTCTCTTCAGTTAAACCACCTTCTACGAAATTTCTCAAGACAAAATATTCTGACTCATTGTTTGTAGTATTATCCTGATTAACCTGATTAACAGTAGATGTTGAAAAGTTTTTGTTTTCAATAAGCATTAAACGGCAAGCAAGGTTAACAGCTGTAAAATCTTTTCTACCTAATAAGTTGTAATTTTGATTTTTCATAATTGTATATATATGGTCTCCTTTGTACAGCTTCAGCATTTAGTTGCGCTAAGGTGGTCTATATACTACGCGTCTTGGTTTATGAGGTTCCTTAAATTACATACTGGGTGCGGTTAGCATCAAAAAATTAAACTTGCCTGTTTTTTTTTTTATAAAAAAAAAGAGGATAAAATTCAGCCATTTTCGAGGTGATCCCCACCTTGATTAGAGAGATGCAGCGGGTGGTTGATTACCCCGTCCTCCTATTATACCACTCTTATAAGAGAGTTAATCCACATCCCCATGCTTATTGTTTCACACTTTCAATGGGTTCTCCCACAGTATAACTTCCTCTTCTCGCTCAAGGGCCGGTCTAAACCTTAACATTTCCAAAAGTTGGGTTTAAAAAGCATCGGCCTTCCGGTTCCAGTAAAAGAAGCATAAACTCTTCAGTCTGTTTGAATTATAGTCACCCGGAGAAACGGTCTCTCCGGGACCCCCATGAATTGGAGACCCCAGAGATGGTTGGCTCCGGGAGGTAATTGGTTACCTCAACCATTCTTTGCGTATCAACTCCTGTTCGCGTTAACATTTTTGCATTTTGCCTCTTCCCTACACAAGCCTATGATATACTTGTATCTTCGGACGCCTCAGTTACCTCTCAGGGCGGCGCAGCAACTCATCACCAAGAGCCATTAAGCTCTTGGGAGTGGAGCCTGGTAGTTATTCACTCCAGTGGGATAACTAATCCCGCCTTGTTTTTTTTCCAACGTGTTACAAGGGAAAAACCCCTTATTCTTTTCCTAGACGGGGCTATCCCCATATAGGACAAAGTTTACCCGGGCCCCCCACACATTGTGGTGGAAACCGTAGGCGCGCTACGCGCGCCGCCGCAATGTGTAGCATACTTTAAATACTTGAAATCTCGCCTTGCGGGATTTTTAATAGTCATAGCCCACAGCTGCAGGGTTTGATAAATTCATTTAAATAAGTGTAATAATTTTGATAATAATTGTATAAGTTGTAATAGTTCACCACGTGTGGTGCTAAGAATATAGGAAGTACTAAATAGGTGAAATCACAAGTAAGCACCTCGGATGCTGTTTGAACCGTACGTGCCACTTTCATGGCATACGGCTCAAACACTAATTGCAATTATAGATAGTTTAGTCCAACTAAAGAGATTTCTTTCAGTCAATATATTGTATCATTTTATGTCCTTGTAACGGAATGTTAGCTTTGTCGTCTAATAACGCAATCAATTGAGCAATATCTTTTTTACTTGAGAAGTTTAACTGTACAATCCTACCCTGCCCTGCTATAAAGGTTGAGGGTTATAAACCCTCCACCCCGGGCTCCCTTCCTGTGTTCATTCCGGATTTGATCAGGCGAATTTTATTTAAACCCTCTTGAGTTAAATGAGCCTTTTCTTTAATTAACAAGGCTATTTTGCACCAATCCTCGAAATCCAATTTATTTGAACCTTCCAAAGGATATTTTTTAAAAAACGGAATAATCTTCTCTTCAATGTCCGAGAATTTAGACACAGTAAAATACGATAAAGCTTTGGATGGGTCTTTAACAACCGAGACGTAACCACAAGGAGTCGGTCCAAAAAAGCCACTTAAACTATTCAAGAGCGGAGTATCTCTCGAATGCTGAGTGATAAAAAATCTGATTAAAACTTGACTACCTGCTACATATCTATCCGATTCACTAATTCCTACGTAAAAGCAACCATCACCATCCACGAACCCTGTAAGTCAATGAGGATTTTCAAATCCTGAAAATTCAAATACCGGTCTTGCTACAGGTGTGATTTTATACATAGCAAAAGCTTTCTTTAAATCAAGAGGTAAACCTTTGTTTAAGGATGCTTTTATGGCCAAGATTTTAATTAATCCTTCATAAGAAAGATGTTCTTTTTTATCCATTAATTGAACTACCCGTTTAAACAGTTCAAAATCAGCTCTTTTTTGTGTTAATAAGGGATTTTTAATAAAATGTGGTACGATGACTCTAGTTATATCTTTAAGCTTTGTTACGGTATAGACTACTGTACCCCTTACTGCGTTATCCCTTATAATTCCTACTCCAGCGAAAAAACATTGTATTTGCTCCAACAATGCTTTATCCTTAAGGTGTAATTCGATAGCAAATTCCACTCTGACAGCCCACCCCAATTTTACAGTTTTACTTTTAAAAATAATAACTTTGAAACAAGATTCACCGTCAGAAAACCCAGTTACATACCAACCAAATCTTTTTGAGGGTTATGTGATTCTAAATAATCTGACTTGTATTTGGTAAATTCTTCTAAAGTGTTAAATTTTTTAACTGCGTTAATTAGACCATTTTTTAATAGACTATAGCGCATAAATTGATTGTTAGCTAATAAAGGATAGACATCGAATACATTTTCAATTAAGGATAGTAAGCCCCTTTTGTCTCCCACTGCTAGGCGGCAATCGGGTTTATTATCATATTCGTAAATTACACCTATATTGTCTAATTTTTTTTGAATATCTTTAATTAATAACGCATCCCTGCTATGTAATGATAGATGGTATGCTTGGCCGACATTATAATAACTAATATCACCTGACTTGAGAACTCTCTTCCTTAGGATAAACTTGGAAGTTTCCTTCCGCATCATTGAATCCAAGAAACCAATGTAACCATTTTATATTTGTATTTTTCATATTTTAAATTAAGTGGGAACGGGAATCCTAGGTTTACCGCTTAGAGCCACCGCTGACACGGTCACTAGGTCTCTTTACACATATACCTTGTGTCAGTTTTATACGTATCACTAAGAGATTTATTTAACTTCTAAGGCGACGTTGACCCTCACTGGGTCGCCAAAAGAACTCCGGGGCATTTTCCCGTCCTAAAAAATGCTTCGCTTTACATAGCGAGGTATACTCAAGCCTAACATGACAAAGAATTTCACTCTTTGTCCTTGTTTGTTTGTAATTACAAAAAAACAAGGTTAGACCACTTTTTGTATATATGCGTCAGTATACCCCAGATCTAATACGAGCTGTCCACATAGTTGTCTTAACAAATATAATTTTTGCGGCTACGTCGATGAAATTTAATTGAATGAAAATGATCTTTAAATATCCATAACACAATTAGCATCCATGCGTAAGTCTGCACTCTTTCGAGTCAGGTAAAACTACCATATCGGTTATATTACATAACCGCATTCGCTTTTTACGCTATCCTCTTACCTCTGACCATTAGCTTACTTTTCAGTAAGCCCAGCTAAGTAGCATGTATATGTAATACTTAGCAGATCATAGGCATTACCCTGTCTCTTAATAAAAACAAAACTCTTCCTTAGGTTCCAACTTTACTCTGTTAATTATTACGTTCATCTTCATCTAACTCAGGACATGTCAGATGCCAAATTAGTTAAGAATGTCGGTCATTTTTATACCGCTTAACCCACTTGTTCAAGTGAACAGAGTTTTAATTACATTGGTTCAATCTCTTTAACCATAGAAGAAGCCAATATTATGTTAATTATAATACTTATCTCTAGAGCTTTATACAAAATAGTCACCCATAATGCATATCTAGATAGGCTAAAGTACGATGAATTACAAGCATAATCAATTATTTTTTTCCCGAAAACTAAAGACTTTAACGGCATTTTAATTAACCCTAACCCTTAGTTAATCATCATATTTTCTTTCTTTATTCATTCCTATTTTTATTTGTTTAATTTTATCTAATACACACTTAGATAGATGTTCCTTACTTTTAACTAGAGAAACTACCTTACTAAAATCATCAAAATTTTTACGTTTAACCCCTAGTAACGGATACCGATCAAAAAAAGGTATGATGTGTCAGAAAACACTGTTACCACATAACAGGCTCAATTTTTATTACTTATTTCAACTCTACCACAACCCAAAGTATTCTCTAAGCTTCTAAGTAAACTTAAATCTCGAACATGCTGGGTTATTTGAAATTTTAATGTGACAGCTTCGCCAAGTAAAACTTTAGATTTTCGTATACTTACAAAAAAACATCCCTCTCCATCCACAAATCCCACTAATCAGTGAGGATCCGAGATTATCTGATCGATTAATCTCGGTCTTTCGACTACAGGAACAGATGAAGTAAAAGCTACTTTTTGCCCCTCAGATAAACCTTTGTTCATTGATGCTTTTATTGATAAGAGTTTATTAACCCCCTCAGTAGTTAAATGTTCTTTACACTTTACTACCTCAAAAGCCCGCTTAAATAGTTGATAATCAGCTCATTTCTGACTCGCTCATTCCGATAATGTAGATGAATTTTTAAATTATAATCTAACTAAAGAGCCTAAGCTTCTTGCTTTACAAGACGATTTAATTGTTTTTAAATCTACCAGTATTCATCCCGGCTTTAATTTTTATGATCTCCTCTAGTCCCTCTTTTGTTAAATGACCCTTGGTTCTCATTATCGCCGCAACTTTGTAAAAATCACCTAAATCTAATGCCTTAACACCAACAAGAGGATACTCAACGAAGAATGGAATGATTTTTTCAGCAATATCGGATAATCTTGTCACAACAAAATGAATTACAGAACCACGTGAATCTAATTTAGTTATTCCACAATCTCAGTACTGAACGAAACTTTTAATGAGTTGCTCATCCCGTCTATGTTGTGATATCGTAAATACTAAGCATACAGATTCACCTAATTTAGTCGTTTTAGATTTTTGAGTATGAACAACAAAATTTCCTTCACCTTCAACAAATCCAGCTAATCATTGAGGATCTTTTATTTCTTGATCCTCAACTAAAGGTCTGGGTACAGCTGAATGGGCAGGAAAGGCTGATTTTTGTTCATCAGATAAACCATTATTCATTGAAGCTCGAATACTTACAATTTTGCTTAAGCCTTCGGCTGTTAAATGTTCTTTGTGAGAAAAGCTTGTTTGAAAAGTTCATAATCGGCTCGTTTTTGTGAGTGGATATTTGTCAAAATGATCTATTATTACTGCTAAATCTTTGTTAGAACTGATACGATATCAAATAGAATCCTTTCCAAGCTTAGTAATCTTACCAACTCCGAAGAATAATTGAATTAATTCGAGTAAAGGTCGATCCTTTTGATGAGGCAAACCAATTTGGTAACTAAGTTCAACTACTCACCCGGTTGAATATTTCTTATTTTTAATAATTTTTAAATAGAAACAACGCATCTGAAAAACCTGAAATAAAATAAGGCTCTAATTTACGGCTATTTGTTTGCGAAACTGCACGAGTTGAAAAAAAAACCCACCCATTGGATTTAAGAAGTAAAAAGCTAGTCTAGTGTCCAATTTTATTTTGTTTAATCATCATATTTTATATTATTAAATTTGGACCAGCCCTTTACCTCTCCCCCTACGATATAGCGCCCCACTTCCGTCAACGCAAATAAAGATAGTTTATCGGTTTTACTTAAAATTACTTATCGAGAGGTCAGGTTTTGTATGTAGAACCCTATTCCTAGTAACAGCTCTAAGGAGCAAATCCTAGGCGGCACCTTTCCAGATTGCAGTAACATCATATAAATAAAAGCAGAGGTTCCGGACTATCTGAATTTAACGACGGACACTAGACTGTAGGCATGGCGTCCTACCGTAAGTGGCATTGCCAGTGATGTAGGAAGTTTGGTACCTGGTGGTGTAGGTTTGATTCATGTAAAAATATACCGAGATAAAATCCACTTTACCTAAAATGCCAACATTCTAAAACCCAGTGCACGCAGTCGTCTGTAGCTGCTTATGAAACGCTTATTTTTAGGAGCCGGCTAAGCGCTTCCGATAATTAATCATACCATTACCTCGTTCATAAATTTTACCTACTCCGTTGGGTGCCCCCCCCCCCCCCCCCCGCCTAAGGCGGCGTCGGATACTTATCAAAATGATTTCTAATTACTTCGAATTCTTTAATTGACTCAACTTGTATCTACCTTTGTAGGCTCTAGCACCTGGGTTGTTTAAAGAATATAGAATAGCACTGGGAGCGCAAGAAAGAGCCCTAGCTGCTTCACGGATAGAAGCATAACTTGTCGTTTCATTTGTTTCAAGATCCAAAACTTCTATCCTTTGACAATTATCCTTTTGAGCAGCAAACATTTTAGCTTTAGTTTCCTCTGTATGAGTTTTCCCATAGAATGAGTTCTTATTCCCTTTTTGTGCTTCTCTAATTTTAGCCTTGCTTTCTTCTGAATGTTCTTTACCTAAGAACACGCTAGGTTCCCCTTTTTTAGTGGTGCTAATTTTAGCAGCTTCTACAGTCTGTATGCTTCAAAATCTTGAGCCTGCTGTTTTTAAGAGATTATACTCTGGACTGAATGAAGTTATATAGAATTGCTCTCTGACAATTACATCAGAGGCTTTACAATACTCAAGGATTTCAAGTTTAAAATTGGAATACCCGTTTTTTAATAAAGAACTATATATCGCGCTTTTACGACTGCTTAAGTAAGCACTCATAAATTTGTATGAATAGTATTGATGAAATCTACAGGACAGGTTTATTGCGCTTCCTATATAAGATTTTCCATTTATTAAGTTAGTAAAACGGTAAACCCCGGATTTTGATTTGTTTTCTTTAAGAATCGCTCCCTTTAAAGTATCAGCGTTTGAATAAAATCTTTCCGGTACAAAATCTACACGTGGAGGACTAGAACTTGAGTAAGATCTGATAGGGACAAAACTCGCGCGTGAGTGATAAAATGCTCGATCTCTTTTGTCTAACCCTATATCAAATAACAGCTTTACTAAAAAACCTGCTCTATACTTAGAAGAAGCACTTAGACTTACACTAAAACTACCTTCAGCATCAGTAAAACCAGTTACATATCAGGGATGTATAGACAAAATAGATTTACCCGAAGAAATAACGTCCTGGTCCGCCATAGGACGCCATATATATTGTGTTAAATTCATTGTTGTAGCAATATTGTATATTATAGTGAAGTTACTGGAAAAAGTCCACATATGCAGGTAACTTAATAGTTCCTCTTGCCAATCTCTAGAGCGCTAATAGGCTGAGCCTTGCTGCCTGAGGGATTTTCTTCCTCAACTACGTGATTCGGTTTTAGCCGAATCCCTTAACAAGATGAGCGGCTGACTTATGTACAAATGACATTATGTGTTAGTCACACTTCGTGCAAATCACGTCGTGCAGTACAAATAGATCAGATGGCCGGCAGAACTTGTGACCCTGCCACTCTTCACCTACTAGAATTTTTTAAGAATACCAAGGTTTCCTATCGCATATCTGCCAAGGGAAAAATTCCAATAGACTTCGACCTCTAGAAAATACTAGAATAACTTAGCAGGGGTATGTACAAGGAGGTGCTAGCACCCTGTAAATACATGACTATCGAAAGTCTACCATCTGAATTTATTACCCTAGCTCACAGAGGCCAGTTTTTTTTGTTGATTTTGATGATGTTGATGAATGTAACAGATAATTATAGTTACCTGCGTGCCACGGAGGGCAAAAAAGAAAATATTCAGAGTTATTTACCAACCAGATTTCCTGGTGGCTTGGTTAAAGTTATTTAGTATATATATCGACTAAAAAAAAAATTGTTATACAGTTTTTATTAAAATTTTTCAGGTCGCACATCCTGTTTATTACCAAAGCCTTCGTCCCTCAACGTCAGTTTTTACATAAAAGGTTGCCTACGCCATTACCAGTCCTAAAGGTATCACAGAATTTCATCTCTCCACCTCTAATTCTCCCCTTCTCACATAAAACTCTAGCAAATCTGTTCCCTAAAAAGGCAAGATTTACCGTCTAGGTACCCTTTAAACCTATTAAAGATGAATAACACTTGTCTTTCACGTCTTACCGCGACTGCTGGCACGTGATTTGGTCAAGACTATAAATAGAAAATTGTCATTATCATTATCTTATTCTGAACAGGGTTATTTTTTACTCATAGAACCTATATTCCTTCAAATTGCTGGTTCAGCCGTTAGTAGGGTAGGAACCCAGTTTATTGGTGTCGGCGTAACCGTTTTTAGGTATGCCTCAACCAGTGAACCCCCCTCCGAACCGTACGTGCGCCTTTCAACGCATACGGCTCTCCCCCTGATTACCTACACGAAGAGGTGTGGTCAGCCTATTGACTAGCGTTTTTAACAAACGTTATAGGTTACTTAACCTCGAAAGGGTCTGTCAGTAGATAGATTGGTTTCCCACATGCTGCTGATAGATTATCGAGTATTTTTGTATCTTTTTTTTTAATCAGGCTGACTCCCTTCATGAGTCGTTTTTTCCTCACTACTATGAAGTCTCCGACTTCTCACATCAAGTTCTCCCTTGATCTCTCACAGTGTTTTTGTCATTCTTAAAGTTTATATTAAGATATCTCACTCTCATTTCTTTAAGTTGTACTTAACTCTTTATAATATAACAACACTGCTTTGAGTTAGTTTTGTGAGAGTATCCCGAGTTCTAATATATATGTCAACAGCTATTCAATTAGCTGAATCACTTAGGTTATTACTATTTTTAGATGTTTTTACTCACTTCTTTCGTGTTGGGTTACGCATGCTTCCTCCAGATATCCATAGCCCGATGATATCTAGACGCGTTAAAATGGCCTGTGATTGTATTTAATCCATTATGGTGGTCCTCCATCCCTACATCCTCTTCTTTTAACCTTATGATCATTTATCTTGCAAGGGAGTTGTCGACGCTTCGGTTCTTACAATCTAGAATCCCGCCCCCTCGCTTTACATACATGCTACACTCCCCTCTCTGTCACCAGATTTACAAGGACTACGGAGACACCCGTTTATATCCGAGGATAAGTATGTTGATTTACAGATGTGGAAGCAGTCTGATCTTGAAGACTAATCAAGATGGGCATATATATTATTAAACGGCGCACGGCTATTGACCAATATTCCTCACTGCTGTACTTACGCATTGGACTTGTCTCAGATCCAATGTGGTCGATCGACCTTTCAGACCCGACTACGGGATATTCGGCTAGTTAAACCGTTACTTTAACTACTACCTACCCGAGATATAGAGAACATCTTAAAGCGAAATTATACTTATTTGATAACAAGATAACAAGAGAACAAAAATAACATCTTATGAACCCCACCATGATATTTTATATCAAGGCGCAGGACATTAATTCTTTTTGGCCGCCTTATTAGATAACTTCTTTATTTATTATATGGTATCTTCTACCACGCTTTAAGGCAGTCAACATACCATTGTTCACCTTTACACCACTCCTAGCCCCTATCTATATTATATTATAAATAAACACTAGGCGTTCGATTAGCATGTGTCAAGCATTTGAACAGCATTCAATCAGAGCCATCATCAAACTCACTTTTTTTTACCCTTTGACAATATAAAAGTTTTATATTTAGTTCATTAGGTGTTTCCATTCTAAATTATAAATCCATAAGTTCTCTTATGAGAACTATTTCATTTTACTTTTAGAAAAAAAAAAATAGTATTTTTGGTACTGCGACGCTAGAAACAATTTTGCTTATAGAAGCCTCCGTACTTACTTTATAAATATATAATTCGAATTTCTAGTCTCATATGGATTCAATAATTTCTTGAGGGTACAGGAGCGAACACCGGC